>Ga0325414_1001372_pt1 | contig 23311 bp, 10 predicted proteins | sample PopdelMetagenome_8_FD_206183 | JGI IMG/M metagenome (GOLD analysis project Ga0325414, IMG submission 206183) | Populus deltoides microbial communities from Bellville, Georgia, United States - Leaf-PdKOR-R3 | ecosystem: Host-associated > Plants > Phyllosphere > Phylloplane/Leaf | place: USA... | reverse complement strand
ATATATATATATATATATATATATATATATATATATATATATATTGAAATATATTGAAATTACTTGGTAAGGAGGTTGTAACAATCAAAGTGTTTGTCGTGGTAACTTGAATTTAATACACTTGTTATAACGCGAGCTATAATTGTTGGATGAAAGGAAAAAAAAAACATAGCAACCTTTAAAATAGCAAATAAATATTATTTTTTCAAAAAAGAAAAGGAAAAAACAATAATTGAATAATCGATAAATTCATAAAAATAAGAAAACATAATGTTATAAAATAATAAATAAGCACTTATTCTTTCTTACAAAATATAACACTCCTATATTAGATATTAAAGTCGCTATTACAAATTTAAATTATATTAAATACTTTCATAAATAGTTTTTTAAATATAAATAAACACTTGTTATAGTGTCTTATAAGACTATAACTTGATGGAAAAGTAGCTAAAACGACTCGATCATTATAGCATTTTCTTTTTTGTACTATTGATGTACTCTAGAATCCTACATTTTCTATCTCTGTTTACATATTTGATGGAAGGTTTTTGAACAATATGCCAGCTTTAATATAATTCCCATGACATTTTAACTGTAACGACTCAGCTTTTTAGTGTTAAAATTGATGGAATTTTTTTCTATCGTCCGAATCTGGATATTTTTCATCATATCATTCTGCAAATTTATAATTGCATTTCATTCATTAACAAGGCACAATCCACGTAAGATAACGTAAATCAACATTCCCATAAAACACATTCTCAATACACATGCCCATAATATTATATTTTCATACTCATAGGTTTACAATATATCATATTGACATACTCATAAATTCACATTCTTGTTCTAGTCGTTATCATCACGAGTTCATATGAGAGTGCCGAACAACAAGTTACATAACTAGTACTTTCATTATCCTGACCTCATGTAATTTCACAACATGACATCCTCATAAAAAGAATACCATATACGTATATTCATACACATCATATCTATATGATCGCACATTCATATTCATGTTCCATTTCATTTTGTCATTACAAGTATTTACAAAAGGGGTCGGATGACTAATTGAGTGATTTACTTGTCTATTCATACAAAACTCATATCACCCATAACATGTGAATATATAATTCTTTTCAAATGAGTGAGTCGTGAAATGGATTTTCTTACTCACTATGTTAGTATGATGTCCTTGTTACAGCATAAGGTAATTTCAGGAATTATATGCAATTTAAAAAAAAAACATAATAAAGCAATATTAATGTTACATTTCACACATGGACCAAAAGAGCATAATTCTTTCATTTCTCCATACTTATGTAAATATCACCCTTAATAATTCATCAATTACCAAGGCTAATTACAATACTCAAACCCGGTTATCCATCTCAAATATCATTAACCAAACTAACATTATTCTCTATTTAAAGCATAACAATCATAGTTCTTTCATATACTTGGTATATACAGAACATAGTACCTATGAACGCATCAACTCTTGAAACAAACTCATAACTCCCAAATTCAACAGTCCTCTTAGGATGCCATCAGCCAAAGCTAATTATTTGTTCATCTCGGTAATCCACTTAGGATGCCACTAGTCGATGCTAATTGTTTATCAATCGCGACCATCCATTTATGATGTCATTAGCCAAAGATAATCATTTATCAATCCCGGTCATCTATTTAGGATGCCTTTAGCCGAAGCTAATTATTTTTCAGTCCTGGTCATCCACTTAGGATGCCATTAGTTGAAGCTAATCATTAACCCATCAAATGTTCCAAAGGCAGTTTATGTGATCACTATAACAGGATACTATGTCCTTTATAATACACCAACAAACATTTCATAAAAGTTTAACATTCAGTATAACACAACAATAAACCCTTCATATTTTTCATTCAACCATTCATGAAGGTTAATATTCAATACAATACAACAATATATCCCTTATAATACTTATACAAAAATTCATCACAATTATATTCAATAAAATACAATAGTAGAGTCTTTGTAATACTCATATAACCACTCGTTACAATTACATTCCATAAAATACAACAATAGATTCTTCGTAATACTCATACAACTATTCATAACCTTTATACTCAATAAAATACAACAGTAGGTCCTTCCTAATACTCATACAATCATTCGTCAACAACCCAAATTCATAATAGCCCATTCAACATCTCATAGTCTGTTAAATATTCATCGCAACACGATAACATATCCACCTTAAATAGGTCATTTCAGAACATTAACATTTTTTTCATTATTTCAACATTCATCAAGAATTCGATTAACATTTCATAGTCATTTCAACAATTATCCAGAATTCAATCCAACTCTTCATTGTCGTTTCATCATTCAATAAAGATTTAATAATATATCATCATAAGTAAATCATTTCAAAACATAAACATCATACGAGAAAAAGGTGGGAACCACCTACCTGTTCCACTTGTAGTTTATCCTTGTCTTGACGATGGTTTGATCCCGACCGCTCCCCCTAAGACATCAATGCCATAATTATCAGTATATTTGCATCCTTAAATCACATTCATCACCATACTTATTTCAAGAATCCATATTCAAGTGTTCCATATTTTACATCATCATACAATGAAATTGTTGCGAGCATTTAAGTCATTTATGACCAGGGAGTCTATTATAGAAAATCAGCTGCGAAAACTGGTTCGCTGCTGGCCGCACAATTCGACAGTGAAACTAATTCACTGCAGGCCACACAATTCGGCAGTGAAACTAATTCATTGCAGGCACTTTAATTTTGGCAGCGAAAGCTAATTCACTGTAGCCAACACAATTTCGGTAGCGAACGCTAATTCACCGCAGACAACTCAATTTTGGCAGTGAATCACAAATTCATTGTAGACAATAAATTTTCAGCAGTGAACGCTGATTCGCTATAACCAACACACTTTCGATAGCAAATGCTAATTCGCTGTAGTCAATACGTTTTCGACAACGAATGCTAATTCACTGCTGACAACTCAATTTCGACAGCAAATCACAAATTCGATGCAGAACACATACTTTGGCAGCGAATGCTAATTCGCTACAAACAACTCAATTTCAGCAGCGAATGATAATTCTCTGCAGACAGCTCAATTTCAGCAGTGAATTACAGATTCGTTGCAGAACACACATTTTGGGCAGCGAACGCTAATTCACTGCAGTAAACTCAATTTCGGCATTGAATGCTGATTCACTGTAGACAACGCAATTTTGCCAGCAAACACTGATTCACTGCATACAACACAATTCATCAGCGAAACTAATTCGGTACAGGTGATTAGTACTTAAAAGTGTATTTTTATCAAGGTTTTATATTATTATTTTGCACTTGAAGTATCAATAGCTCCTTAACTAAAGCATGTTTTATAATAACATGTCTAATAATATAAGATACATTTAATTTATGGTAAATTTTAAGCTTAAAAAAGAGATGCTGGTTCAGTCCAAACTAGAACATCATTCGGTTATTGGATCATAATTGGAGCTGTAGAACTTCGATCTAGGTCTGGTTTATATATATGGAAAGCTAAGACATAGGCCTAAAACTTTCATGAAGAGTCCAAGATTTAAAAGTGTCATTGTCGAGTTCAAATGGTAGAAACAACGGAGAAGTGAGAATCTATCCTACAGCCCAGACACTGTTCAGTGTTCAGACCATATCTCGAGTTCTAGAAGTCCAAATGCGCCGATTCTTGTTTTGTTGAAAGCTGAGATAATTTCCCAGAACTTTCATGGGGACTATCTATTCAAATTCTGATATTAGCAATGACGTGTTGTTCAGACAAGAAGATAAGGATTGTCAACAAGTCAAGATGTGGCCACCCACTCAACAATTAGTCATCAAATCAACAGTTCTGAATTTTGGCCTATAAAAGGAGGCATTTACCATGCATTTAGGCATTTTGGTTTTCAGATCAAGATCATATTCTTGCTTTCTTTCTTTGTATTTTTGTAATGTTTAAGTTTTGCTCTCATTAATCTCTTGTTTATACTTTTTATCATAACTATGTTCTTTTCTAGTTTGTTTATGTTTCTTTTCTTAATCATATTTAGGTAAGTTTATCATGTCAAGGTGAAAAGGATACACTAATGGTGTAAGAATAAGTATACTATAAACTAAACATGGACTTTAATGTTTGATACTAACATGTTTTGTATTTGTTATCTTATTCACTCTTAATACTTTGCTTGTTAAATGGTTAATCTAGATTTATGTTGTATAACATTTGGTACAACAAATACTTGGCACTTTCATAGCCCAACTGTATGGTATAACCGACACCTGTGCTATGAAAGGAACTTGATTTGTTGTTAACATAAATTAACATCATGAATACCTGACAACATTTATAAGTATTAGCATTATTCGAATAAGATAACTAATGTAATAATGTTAACAATTTATCATCCGATTAGAACCTTCTTCGTGTGTGGTTTCCAGTTGAGTAATAAAAAGAGTTTATACTATAATTGTTTGAAATACCATTAATGGATCCTCTAACCTTACAATTGTTTTATCCTTGTTTAGTCCTTACATTAATATCACATCTCAAAAGTTCTCTTCAACTCCTTTTCATTTATTATTTATAATTTATATAGTTAACCTCCCTGTGATTCGACCCCGGTCTTATCGGGTTATTTATTACTTCGAACCCCTGCACTTGGGATAAGACATCAACCTTTTGATCGTGTCAAGTTTTTGGCGCCGTTGCCGGGGAGGTAAATTCCTGTATAAATTATAATATTTATTTTATTTTCTCTTTTCACTTTTCTTGTATCTAACTTTTGTTTTTTTGTTTTGTTTCTTTTTGTTTTGTTTTCTTCTTCCTTTTATTCTCTTCCTACATGTGCATGAGAGTTTGGTCACATACATTAAGTGGTAGACTTTGTAGGTTATCCTCATCATTTTCAGAAAATATGGCTGAAGAAGATAACCAGTCGCTTCATAATGAGAATAATCGAGTTAGAACATTTAGAGAACACATGAATCCTACAAGAACAAGTGCACCCTCATGTATAGTTTCCCTCCTGATGCATCTCACTTCAATTTTAAGCCAGACATTATTCAACTTTTACCTTTTTTTCATGGCTTAGATCTAGAAAATCCATGCTTGTATTTGAGAGAATTTGAAGAAGTTTGTAACACTTATAATAATTGTAGCATGAACACCATTAGATTAAAGCTTTTTCCTTTTTCATTAAAAGATAAAGCTAAAACATGGCTACAAAATTTGAGACCAGAATCTATTCGTGCTTGGGATGAAATGCAACAACAATTTGTAAAGAAGTTTTTTCTGTCTCACAGAACAAACTTGTTCAAAAGACAAATCACCACTTTCACTTAAAAACCAAGAGAAACATTTTACCAATGTTGGGATAAGTATCAAGACTTGCTTAATACTTGCCCTCATCATGGTTTTGAAACATGGAGATTGATTTCATATTTTTATGAAGGGTTAACACCTAAAGATAGACAAATGGTAGAATTGATGTGCGATGGAACTTTTGAAGATAAAAACCTTGATCAAGCAATGGAGTATCTAGACTCGTTAGCTAAAAATGCTCAAAATTAGGAAACTAAAGGTACTTATGAGGTACTGGGTAAAACTCAACCTCATACATCTAGTGGAGGTAAGTACAACCTTAGGGAAGATCATGACCTCTAAGCCAAATTTACATCTTTAGCTAGAAAAGTCGAGGCACTAGAATTGAAAAAGAGTGGTCAATTAAAATCTATTCAAGACATTATGTGTCAAACTGTGAAACCAATGAACACTCAACCAATGACTGTCTAACTTTGCCTTCTTTCAAGGAATGCCTCCATGAATAAGCCCATGCTTTAAACAGTTTTCAAAGGCCCAGTCTAGAAATCGGCAGTGACTGTGGAGTTATTTCTAGCTTTACCTTTCTTTCTCTTTTTTTTTTGTTAGGTGTTTACAAAAATTAGCAATCTCGTCATGCCATGATTTCTTTAATAACAAAGGGAGTTGTTATATATATCTCAATAATTATATCTTTTTTTTCATATTGGAAGATATAATGAAATTTTACTACTAGATTTAATAATTTTATCGACGAAAATTTCTGATTGTGTAAATTTTCTTTTATCATTCATTAGATAATTTTTTAGATACTTTAACTGGTTGTATATATAGCATCTCTTTCCTTTATTTGTTGCATATTTGGTTGAATAGTTGATATGGAGTTCCTTTTTATTTCTAGATTTATAAAGGTTGGAGCAACAACTTGAGCATAATTTTTTGTCATTTTTGGAGTACAAGCATTATTGAATCTCACCATAACTAATTAAAATACTAGTATAAATGGATTGATATTGAAGTTGAGATTTATGATAAATGGGAAAAGAAAAATTAGAGACTTAGGAATAAAAGTTAATACTTTTAAGAGAACTAGATTTTTATCGAATGAAAGAGAATTGACAATAACTTTAACTCTAGTTTGCTTTTAAGAAAAAACCTAATTCAAATTGTGTGATCTCGGCTGGATTAAAGCATTTTTAGTGATAAGCATTAAATGTTCTCAAAGATACTAATTCAAATTGCGTGATCTCGGCTAGGATTAAAACATTAACTCTAGTTTGCTTTTAAGAAAAAACCTAATTCAAATTGCATGATCTCAGCTAGGATTAAAGCATTTTTAGTGATAAGCATTAAATGTTCTCAAAGATACTCTAGCGTTTAGTAACTTGACCTATTCTCATTTATAAAATCAATAGATACTAGTGATATTTTCATAAGGCTAAATAGTTATCCTATATAAGAAAAAAAATGATACTTAATAATATTTATAATATCTTTTTTCTTGACTTTACTTTGTAAGAGATATTTGTAGTGTCTTTTAATAATTGATTACATTTGACAGATTTTTTTAGGAGACAACATTAAAGAAATAGATTAATTAATATGAATTGTTATTTTTAATTAATATTCAAACATCAAAATTAATGCTAAATTAGGGGTAATGATGGAATAAAACTAAAATAATCAAAGCAATATTTTTTTCATTTTCTTTTCATAATAAAGCTTATTGATGGATTAACGTGTTTAAGTTATTTTTGTCTAAAGTCCATATGGGCCAAAGGTAGGGTGATAATCCTACATCCTTAAACTCAGCTATGCGCTGGGCCCAAATACATGGCGAGTTGCCTAACCTAACATCACTGGACTCATACACACGCTGGGCCTAGGTACATGTGGGTCTAGTGAGCTGCTAGATCTAAATATCACTAGCTCAGATACATGTTAGGCCTAATACATGTAGGTTTGATGAGCTGTTAGACCTAACACCCCTGAAATTAGCTACGCACTGGGCCCAGGTACAAGTGGGTCTGGCAGCTCAGCTATGCACAGGACCCAAGTACACGTTGGTCTGGCTAAGTGTCATACCTAACATCCTAAGATCCATATTTGGGCTCAGCATAGGTCTGACGAGCTTCCAAACCCACCATCCTAGGACTTATATTTATGTTAAGCATCTCACTAAGCCCAAATGAATATAAAACTAATGATCTTTCTATGACCATATTGGGCTATATGTAACAGTCCTAATTTTTGGGAGAACACACAACATGTAATTGGAAATTTTAGGATTTTTTTTCTAAAATCCACTAAATTTTATATCAAAATTTTGGTAGAGTCTCCCCTATATCAAGAGGTCCCAAGTTATCGACAATACCAGATTTACACTTCCTGTGTCATTTCACAACCCAATCCAATCATCTTGGATCTCAACCAAACTCATCATCATCAACACAACACATCTTATTCAATAATATTACAAAATTCAAGTTCATAAAAAAAAACAATGCATAATGCAATTGCTACATATTATTATTACATAAACTATATCATGCGTAATAATATCATATAATGAAATTCAAGTAAAGGATTTAATTTCAACTATAAACATGCATGGTTAAAAAAAGGTACTTAGAATTACATCATTAGATTAAAGTCATATATCCAAATTTATGGTTCAATACTACATTTTAAGTTTAAGAGATAATTGTCTTAAATTATAACATAACTATATAGCAAAAGATAGCTAAACTAAGATCACTCTTGACATGACTCCGATGGACTTGAAAATAACAAATAATATGTACATATGAATATAAAAAGATAACAACAACAACAATAATAGTGACAAGTAATAACTTTCATGGTATTTCTTTTGAGATATAAAATTAGGCATAGATTTTTTTACAATATGCATTTTCCATCTAATATCCTAACCAATTGCTAAGAATAATTTCATCTTGAAAATCACAACACGACTAAAATGATTTCGAATGCCATCTCTTTATAGATTAATTCTCACTTGATACCAAGATATTCTTCTCTCAATATCATTAGCTTATCTTGTTTTTTCGGAATGACTAATTAACACTTTTCCTCTCATTCTCCGGAAGGTAATTACCGATACTAATGAATCTCATTAGTATCATTAGTCTTTCATTACCGGGTTAGACTAATCAATTTCATTCAAGTGTCGATATCAATAAAATCAATTGATATCATTTATTATTCCTACCCGGGAATAATTAATCAATTCTTATCCACATTTCGTTTACCATCTAAGTTGTCAATATGAAGAACCCTTGACATTATTAGCCTTCTTATCTGGAGTAGCTAATCACACTAGAAATGGTTTTTGATACCAATGCGACCCATTGATATCGTTAACTACTTCCAACCCAAAATAGTTAATCAACTTATCTTTTTTCCTTAACCGAGAGTAATCATGCCGATGTTAGTAATCTTTACAAACATCATTAGTCACCCAATTACCCAGGATCGACTAATCAATTTAAGGAATGTTGGCACCAATGAAACCCCATTGATACCATTATTTATCCCAAATTTCCAAGATAGCTAATCAATGTCATCACAACTTTCCATTCATACCGATCACATAGATATAGACTACCAAATTCATATCATATACATAGATTATCAAGTTCAAATCACTTACATACCTAGAAAATTTAGAATGGTAGAAAATAAAAATCTATAGGTGTTGGGCACGTACTTACTTAAAAGTTTGATTGGTAGTCATCGGCTGCTATTTGGGTCTTGTGGCTCCCCCTATATTAACAGGTATACCACGTCATTACTCACAAGCATTTATTCCTTCTAAATCAATAATCTATACAATTCATTTTTAATAATCTCATTCATTATTATCCCTATTTCTTTAAATTTATGCTCCCATTAAATCTTTTTCCTTATGTTCTTTAACAAAATGCAAACCTACATCACAATCGGTGTAATTCCCTTATTTGAGCACTGTTTTGTTTTTCATTCATAACTAACATTATATAGTTCAGTGTAGGGTGTGACTTAATCCCTTGAAAATCTAAACCATAGGGTTATAAATCCACTGAGGGAGAAGAATCCAATTTTGCTCTTAAAGCCCTCAAAACTACCCGTTATTAAGACAGTGGTTAATTGTCTAGTAGGACTTGTCTCGACCTTCTTAGATAGCTAACATTTAAGGCTACAATTTCTATAACAGACCTAGTCCAAATTCCCCCATTTCCATGCTCGTATTTCCTCTGGAAGACCAAGAGATGAAATTGTCCAGTTTCATCGACAATTTTGTAAACATTCATACTTCATCAATTTAACTCATTCTCGTCAAAATCAATTCTTTTCCATGTTATATACATTATAATGTTACCAGAAACACCTTCTAATAGTTAGCTTGCCCAATTTCATTAACTTATCAATCAATACTCTTCTCAACCCTCTTTAACACTTTCATTGTCATTCCTTCATGTATTTCTCATCATTTTAATTCATATAAACACACATCATCAAGTTAAAGATTCAAATAAAACACCCTTTTTCTTCCTACATCAATTGTCGGCCATATATATAGTAAGGAGCTATAACTTTTCTTTCAAAAATACATGTTATTTCAACTCATTTTAACCCTATTCTATGTCACAAACATCAATTCAATTCAATTTCTCATTTCCCTCAAAATTCATCATAAAACCTAATCTTAATTTGATGAAAAATTCAATGGAAACTTAAAAATTATTGTAAGAACTTGTTAAATAGATGTTGGGACACCTTACCAAAGAGTAATCTATGCTCCAATTACTAACCAATCAAGGATTTCCACCTTGATTTCCTTGCTTGTTGTTGCCACCACTTTCTCCTCACTCTATCCCTAAATTTCTTCTCTCAAAACACTTTAAATCTAAAGGATTTTGTTGCCTAAATCCTTAGTATCATTAACTCTCTTCTTTTTCCTTGTATTTCTCTAGATTTCTCAAGAATTTTCAAACAAAAATGGAGTTTTCCCTCTCTTTCTTCTCTATTCTCCATGGTCAGCCATAACAAGCCTTATATAGGCAACAATTTGTCAAATTCCCACTATGCCCCTTCATATAGTAATTTTTATAGTTCTCATGTATTATTTCCCCCGTCCCAGTATATTTTTAATATCAATTTTCAACAGGCGATGTTAAAATTCATTAATTTATACCCCAGTACCTTTCTTCCCTTATAAATCACTTCCATTTAAATTTAATTCACATTTTGAACTTTTTTTATTTTTCAAGCATTTTTCGCACTTGTGTTTTAAAATTTATTTGCTAACCATTTTTCTGAATTTCAAAGGTCCATATTATAAATCCCGAGAAAATTAAGGTTGTATTAAGTTAAAGAAAATAAACTAAACTAAAAAGAAATGGGGGCAAAACAAATACACTTAAAGAAAATAGGGCCTAAATGCAAATAAGAATAATTATAGAGCATAAATACTTCTCTTCTTACCAAAAACAAATCTGAAACTATTGTGAAGAAATAAGAGAGGGAGTTTTTGGGTATCCATTTTTACAAATCAAGAGAGAAACACCAAAATTCAAGAACCCATCCAAGATTAAGGGTTATAGGTAGAACAAACACTGGTGGGTAAGGGATTAACAAAAAAAAAATGAATAAGAAGAGAAGAGGGGAAGGTCGGCTGTCATTAGAAAGAAAATGAGGGATCGAGACCTTGATTCGTACCGGGTAAGATATTCTAAATATGGTCTTATGAGTCATTTTAAAGTCGATTTTGAATTGATGCCTGGATGTTAAATTATAGATTTGAGTTCTATAACTCTAGATATAGTTAAAAATCTGAGGAGAGGTCAGACAGTAACAGTTCAAAAACGAGATAGTAACAGTCTAAATATTTGTTGATGAGCAATTTTGACTATCTTAGAGGTAGAACTGGGTTCTCTTTTATTCAGAGAACTTTCCAACGAGACTAATCTTGCTTGAATTAGAGTTCTATAACTCCAGATATAGTTAAAAATCTGAGGAGAGATCAGACAATAACAGTTCAAAAACAAGACAGTAACAATTGGATAGTAACAGTATAAACGTTTGTTGATGAGCAATTTTGACTATTTTAGAGGTTAGACAATATTACCGATGTGAAATGTGAATTACTGAATGTATGTGTATTCACGGGGAGAGGTTGTTGTGTAAATTGCTAAGTGATGAAATTATCACTGACAAATGAAATATGAGAAGTGTGATTTGAGGTGTAAACTAGCATACATTTAGTGTATGTTAGGATCCCGGGTAAGGGGATCACCTTGCATCGACTCCTACGGGGTGATGATGATGATACAAGTGAAATTGGTATCGGTAATGTGTTAAACAAAAATAATAATGTTTGATCTTATAAAGTCTGGAATGGAGGTTGATAGTGGTAGATGGAACAGTTATTAATAGTTGAATAAAGAAGAGATTCTAATGAAAACCAGAAGGGAGAAGTGAACAAAATATAAATGCATGTTACCCTGTTGAAATTGTTAGATATTCGTGTTGTTATATTTATGTGATATTCACCTTTCAATAATATGTATTTTGTTTCAGGATCATCGCATGCACGACAAAAGTAGATCCTAGCTTATGTTCCCTTCTTGTATTTTAGGTTATAGGGGGTATACCATTGTATTTTGTAAACATGAAAATGTTTGTATAACTTAATTTGTATAATTAATGTTTAAACTTGATTGAATGAACTTAACTCTGTAGTTAATATAACCATATTTCATGTCTATGTATTTATATTTCTTTTATCCATCTATAATGATATTTTATTATATAATGTATATCATAAATATTGTGGTCGATAGGTGTGAGAATATTTGTGAAAATTGAAACTCGGGATGATTGGGTCGGGATTTAAGTTATGAGATGCGAGTTATTAGAAGTGTAAACAGGTTACATGCCGATAACTTGGGACCTTCCGATATAAGGGGGACTCCGTTGAAATTTCGGTAGATTTTAATACGAAAATAATATATATATATATATATATATATATATATATATATATTACTCTGTTTTTTCAGTGGAAATGAGATTGTTGTTTTTATCCCGAAATGGGGGATGTTACACATATCCTTTCCCTTACTGCAAGTATCAAATCCCTAAATTTTTCATATTTTATTTGCTTAATTTCCTTATACATTTCCTTTATAAATTTTATGGAACTCCTGAGTTATACTAGGTTTATGTTTCTTAACCAACATTATAAGCGATGATTTCAGATCAATTTTCGTATCCTTACCCTTAATATATATTTGTGTCCTATATATCAAAATTCATACATCATTCATTTTATTTTCTTTATCCGATTTAAAATATTTCTTCAATTTCACGCCAAATTTACACCTAGGGTTTACATTACAAGACTTCGTTTGTTTATTCTTGTAATCTTCAACATAAAATGTTAAGGTCAAAGATATTCATCTCTCAACACCTCTTAGCTTATAAAAGTCTTCTCAAGACCTACGATATTTCCATCAATGTTAATGATATGTAAGGAATATTGATATCTCGTTAATAATGTGTAAGAGGTATTTATCCCTCATAAATGATGTGTATAGAATATTTATCCCTTATTTGTGCTATCATAAGAAAATTACTTTTCAACCCCTCTTCTCTATAAAAGAACAAGACTCATGGGGCATATATATCACTAGATAGAATCCTTCAAACACAGGTTCACGATCTCTATTCTTTATTGTATATTTATGTTGCTACCCAATTTTTGACTATGTTTTGATAATTTTTTAGAAAAATCCAATAATAGAGAAAAACATCGAAAATCCAAAAAAATACTTTTTTTAACATATTTGCATCATTTTTAGAATTTTTAGCATCGTCTCAAAAGAATTTAAATTTTCAAAGATATTTGGAACGCGCTCAACTTTTAACGCGTTATTTTTAAAAAGTACCGATTTTCCTCACTCGAAACGATGTTAATAAGAAAAATCCAAAAAATAAGAAAAATCAAAATTTACAAAAAAAAAGAAGTTGAGGGACTAAGTTTGAGAATCCAGCAATAGTTTTGCCTATAAATACTGGTTTTCAACACACACAAAAAGGGAGGGTAATTTTTCAAAAATAGAAAAAACCAAAAAAAACCCTAAACCACACAAACCCTAAAAACCATACTTCTTTCTCCTCCCTACCCGGGCAGCCACTCACAGCCCCTGTAAAAAAAATTCAGAGAGAACAGGGGCGGCCGGAAGCCTCCTTTTCCTTGCTCACAAAGGCCGGCCGCCCCCCCCCCCCGCTTCACTTTCAAACCCCATTTCCAATCATCTTCTCCAAGCCGCCGCTCCCTTGGAAAACAAAACCATCACCGAACACCCTCCTCCCTTGCTCTCTGCCAATACAAACCAGACCAGCCTCCCCTCACAAATCAGCCTCCACCGTAGCCCCATCTTCCTCTCCCCTCTCCCAGCCGGTTCCACTCTCTCCATCGTCCGTTGACACCCTCTCCAACCGCCGCCTCCCGTGGCCTTGGGAAAGCCAATCGGAGAGAAACCCCCACAGACCCAGCAGCGCCGTCCACACTCCCTCGGCCAGCTACCAACAGCAATGGAGAAGCAGCTTCGCAGAACCGGCCTCCACCAAGCCACACAGCAGCAGGCACCTCCACCACCGGCAACCGGAACACGGCGCCGCCTACCGACCAGCAACCATCCTTCCTCCTACCAACGACATGAAGCGGAGAGGGAGACAAAAAACTCACAGAAGAACAGATCTGCAGTGAAGCAGATCTAAAGAAGAGAGAGAGGCAGATCCGAAAACAGTGAAAGAAGATTAAAACAGCTGGTTGTTGCGTTTTGTTCCTTTTTCAGGTGACAGAGGTTGCCAACGTCGGTGCAGGAAGGGAAAGGGAGAAGAAGCTGAGAATTTCCGTCCATTTTGCGCCACGCGCCGCCACCGGTGGGGCGCGTGGGAAGACACGCCGCCACTGTTCCTCCGGTTCCAGAAGGACTTCCTTGCAATTCCTGGAGTTTTTAAAGGTTGTTTTGTAATTTTTAAATTGTTGAATGTAATTTTTTGTGTTTAGTTTTAAATTTTTATAATTTTGTAATGTGGATGTCAAAAAGAAAAGGAAAAAGAAAAAATATAGTGAAAGTGTACGTGTACGTGTGTGTTTGTATGTTTTTTTTTATGGATGTTTTTATTTATGATAAAATTGTAAAGATTAAAGAAGAATTTAATATTTTGATTTGCTCACGGTTCAAAATTATTAACTTATACGTAAGTTATATTTCTAATATCCGATGAAAAAAACAATTATTAAAACTTCTTTAAATATATCAAATTCACGAAGCAGCTTACCTCAGGTAAGGTGTGTTAGGGGTGTTAATACCTTCCCTAACCACAACCAGTTCCTTATCCGTGAATTTCTGACAAGACCAGTACATCCGGTTTCCTAGTAGCCTTTAATAAATTACTAGGTGGCGACTCCCAACAAACCAATCAAATCAAACGAACAAACGAAAAATCACCAGCCGACGTCACGCGGATTTTCTGACGTGCGATATTTATTTTCAGAGTTTCTCTCTAAGATATTATTGTTTTTACTCTTAAAAAGATATTTAAGCATAAGAGAGTCTCCAAATTCACCAAAGATGGCTTTTGTATGTATTAGCCATCAGCTACCTTGGCATACAAGGCACCAAGTACAAGTTCTCAGCCACTTTGATCAAAGAGAATGGATCAAATTATTATAACTAAGAGCTTAACTAATTATCCAACATGTAACACCTTTTAATTTGAAGTCGATTGATTACATGATTAGTAACTCAATCAAGATAAAAATATAATTTTCTTATATCAAAAATCCGAGAGAGTTTCCCATAAATATTGGTACTAGGTTATCAACAATAACAACAACATAAATTCATTCTCCATAATTTATTTTATTTTTATGTTACTATGGAGCCCAATCATCCTAGACTCGCCCAACACGACATCTCATCATATTAGAATATCTTTAATCCAAATTTCAATCACATCACATTATACATCACAATATTTCATTATCAATCAAAAGAAAATTAAATAAAAAAATTCATATGGTATCATTATGAAATAAAAACTCAAAATCATATCAAATATATCCTTAAGAAAATTACATAACAAATGCATAGAGTAACTAAGTCTAATGTACTAACAACTTAATTTTATCACTCATGAACCGAATAAGAAAACCATCCAAAATGATTACAATTTACATCAATTCAACATTAGATTACATATCGAATATTTACAATGCAAAGGTTTATCCTTCCAAAAATACATTTCTCCTTTTCTTTTCCTTTAACACAAAATATTCTAACTAGATACTAGTGTGTGCAAGGCTATGAGGTACCTAAAATTAATTTAGCAGATAATGACATAAATAACTTAGACTTTTTTTTCCTTCATGATCATTCCTTTAATAATTATCTGATCAACTAGTACAATTAGCCCATTTCCAACACTAGCCCCATCATCAGGTAAATAGTTCATTTGCCCAAAATCAGATAATAGTCCTATTACCGGGTAGCTAATTCCTCCGCTCAAAACTAGTTCCTCCACACATCATAAACAAAACAAGGACATACTGCATTAAAAAAATGGTGCAATTACATGATGTAATAAACTTTGTTAAATTAAAAGTTATAAGGTTCAAAGCATCTACCTGATGCCTAAGCGCGTGTAGTGGTTCCCTGTTGTTGTATATATCTCGTGGCCTCTTCTATAACAACAGGAATACCATATCATACAATCCATTATAATTCCATTCTCATAATTTCTAAAGGTTGGCTAATCCTAGCCAATTTAACGTAGTCACTCAAGAATATTGTTTAATGTTTAAATCATAACTAAAGTTATAATACTCGGTTTTGGGTATGACTTATCTCGTCTGAAAGATAAGATACAAAGCTACAATTTTAATGAAGGAAAGAACACCCAATTCTGCCATTTGCACATCTAAAACTACTCATTACAATAACATATACAATCTGTCAAACAAGATACAATTTGACCATTCTTTTGTTTTTAACCATATTTGAAGTTTTATAACTTAGAATTAAGCAAAATTAGTTTCATTATTTGCTCTTATGTTATCCTTAATCAATCAAATTATTGATTAAGTCAAATCAACCTTATATTATATTATTAGGTTGTATTAGGTTTGTATTCTAGAGTAAAAGTGACATATATGTAAGGGATAAAAATTTATATATTTTGAGAGATTAGAATTAATTTTATATCTTTAAAATAATTTTAAAATGAATTTTTATCATTTCAAAAATAAAAAGGATAAAAAATATGTTCCTTTTATCTTAATTTTTTTTAGCTCTTTTATCTCAAAACAATAATTAAATACTATACGATAATCAAATAAAAAATTATCTCATATTTTTTTTATCTCAATTATCTTATGGCTAAATAGAACCAATTCAGTTAATTAACAAAATCTTAAAGGTTGAAGACTAATTAATATGGTCATGTTTATTTTTGCGTTTCAAAAGTCATTTTGAAAAATTAAAAAAAATTATTTTTTTACTTCAAATTAATATTTTATTAGTATTTTCAGATTATTTTGATGTGTTGATGTCAAAAATAATTTTTAAAAAATAAAAAAAATTATTTTGATATATTTTCAAGCAAAAAGCACTTTGAAAAACTATATAAGTTAACACCTATTTACTTGATATTTTTGTAATTAGTTATATTTATTGATGTTATATATAAACTAAATTAAATTTATATACATGTAACTTAAATTTATCTTTGAGTAAAATAAATTTATTGGAAAGTCTTTGATAGTTAAAAGATTTTTTTGTTTTGAAAATTTAATATTATCTTTGCAAACTATACATGATAATATCTTCTACACTCATTATTTTTTTTTATCTTTTTTCTTTCCCCTTCTACGCTCATATGGTGCCACGTGTTATCCCCAATTAGTCAGCTTAGCCTCTGTGATCAAATGAGTCGATTAAACCTCAAAGGAACAGTGACTGCTATTTAAGCCTAGCCCATTATTGTTTATAAATGGGCTTTATGAAAGAAAAACAGTTTTAGGAATGAATGAAGAGATTTTAAAAAAAATAGTATAATCAACGAAAATATTTTGCAAATGAAATAAATTGAAAAACAACACATTTTCCAATAATTTTTTTATAGGTGAGTCAATGAAAAGGAGGCGGTTTGGTGGTGGAAGGAGACAAAGGAAACAAATGTCTAAGATGGGAGAGTTGTTTAGGTTTTTAGCAAAGTAAAAAAATAAAATAGTAAACTAACATGGTGAGAAAATATTTAGAGAAATAATATAATTTAATAAGTTGCAAAGCCTATCTGCAACTTATGAGTTGCAAATAGCATACGTGACTTTTATTTCACAATTTTCATCTGGAATATGTAAGTTGAATATGTCATTTGTGGTGTTATATGAAATTAAAACTTTTAGCCCTTTTCTTCCCTTTCTCCCTTTATTCCCCCTTTTCTCCCCACAGTTAGTTGCCTTTCCCCTCACAACCATCGTTAGCAACCTCCTTTCCTCTCTCTTCCCATCGTGAAACACACTTAAAACACCACGAGATCACCCTCCTCTCTCTAGCATGAGATCACCACCCCCCCTCTCTCTCCACCATGGGTCAAGCTATTTCCTACCAAAACAATAATCATCGGTCACCACCATCCACATTCTACACTTAGAGTTATATTTAATTCTTTTCCTTTATCAATTTGATGTGATTTATGTTCATTTGATTAACAAAAATGCTAAGGTTAGAATTAGGGATTTTTTTTAAAAAAAAATAGGGGTTTTTTATAATTAGGTTAATTAGATATAATTTGAGTTGATAATTATGTTATTTTATAAAATAATTAATTATTTTGGGTCGTTGTTGATTGTGAAATAAGGTTAAAGTTATGGTTTATTTAGGTTAAATTAGGGATTATACCAAATTAGGTATAAAATAAGATATTTAGCTATCAAATATATGAATTGGGTTGATAATGTTGCTATGATGGTGAAATTTAATGAATTTATATGTTCACTGATTAATTTATGAATTTAGGTTTTCGTCGATTATGTTATCGTTATGGTTTTGTTGATAAATTATGTACTTTTATTAACCTCACAATATTAATAAATTAGACTTGTGTTTTATTATGTTGTTTGACATAATGTTTGGTAATTCTAGATTATTATGTTTCCATGGTGCTAATATTATCAATATCGATAATGATATCACTTATAATGGAAGAAGACATGAGTTCCTAACTACTCCATTAGATATATCTCTTAACAAGTTATTTAAAATGTTATATGATTAACTTTGCTAAAATATGCTTGAAATAAAAGTTGAAATTACTTTAAGGATTATGCAAACCAGGATCAGTCAAGCTCGTTATGTTGGTGAACTAATTTGTAGCGATAGAAGTGTGAGTTTAATGTTTGAGTTAGAGCTGAGATGATATTGGTCCTCCTCACCCCTACACGGATGTTACATACTCGTCCTCAAGTCGGACGAGTTTGGGTGGTGCTCAAGACCCGTCCATAAGCGCTTCAGGCCCTTCCATGAGCCGAGGCGATTATTAGATGTAGTTACATTATATGTTTTGAGAATTATGAATAGATGCATAATTTGATTAATTTTAATAAAATGTTATGTTATGTTAACCGTCTATAATTTTGTTAATTAGGATTGAAGATGTTATGTATTGCTTATGTGAATTGTGTTTTGAGACTGAAAAACTGGTTATTTAAATTGTGTGAATTATGATTTTTTATTTTTAGCAAAGAGTTAATGGCTGAAGAATGTCTTTAGAGTTTTTCATCGAGTCGTAGATGCATCACATATGTTATCTGCGACTTCATTAAATGTGCTAGATGTCTACATATTTTTTGGGTTGTATTATTTTACTAATTTCTTTTTTCCTGTGCTAAGATCTAAAAAAACTCAAGATTGAAAGGGATTGTTTTGGTAAGGAGAAGTAAAAAGAGGAAAATAAAAGGAAAAAAGCTTCTAAAATTTTAGATAGTTGGCTATGTTATTTCTTTTATATAACGCAACCTATTAATTTTAGTTTTAATTGGTTGGGCTTCTTGGTTATTTCTAAAAATAATTAATTGTATGAGTTCGTAAAATGTTTTTAAGACTTGTTTTATTTTTATTTTTTTAAAAAATCCTAATTTAATGGGTAAATGATATGAGAGAGAAAGAGATAATAGGTTATACCACAACCTACAGAATTGAGCTACGATTAGATCAAATTGATTACATTGACATATTAAAAAAAAAAAAACTAAAAAGCATCAGTCTTTTATCATGGCCTTAGACTCATAATACTGTGGATTAGAACAATGTTGTGACGTCTGAGCTCTTCTTCATAAATTGAGAGATTGTTTTCAGGGTGTTTTTGTATTTTCACGAGAATTCAATTGACATTGCTGAATTCATTGGGGATAGACTGGTCTTCACATAAATTTTTGGCACAATATAATGACTTCTTTACTCTTAAAGCAAAATGACATATACCTATTACTTAGGAGTATTTTTGGCATTTCAGATTTAATTGTACAATGAATTCACGAACTTACCATTGGAAGACAAAAAAAAAAAAGAAACAAGTGTGCAAGGGCATTTATGTATTTTCCTTTTGGTTTTTTGGATAATTATTGAATTGAAGGAGGAGTTGTTATGTCTTTTACTAGTTATATAATATAATTTAAATTATTAGAATAGAGGCGTATGGGGCTCCAAAAAGTTTGTGGCAGTGCGTACGACCAAGATATGTAGCCAAATGATGGCTTTCAAGACAGTGATGGAATCTTTTTGGTGGTGCCTACCTGACGAGGCGGTGTATGTTCCTTCTCCACCTCTGGTTCGCCGTCAACTATCATTTCTTCTTTTTTTCTCATTTTCTCTCTCATCCTAGGAAAGCATGTTGTTCATAGAAAAAATTCGATGCAGACCTTTAATTAGTTTTGTTTTCAGATCTGATCCCTAGTTTTTTTATTAGTATTTGTTTTATTTGAAGTAATTTATATAAAAAAATAAATTGTTTTTAATTTCATCCCTAAATGATTTTTTTTTATCTTTGAAATTTGGTCCTTACAAAATTCAATGCAGCCCTTTAGTTTTTATTTTCCAGATTTCATCTCTAGTCTTTTGATTAGTATTTTTTTTATTTAAAATAATTTATAAAATTAGATTTTTTTTTCAATTTCATCCCCCATGGATTTTTTCAAATGTTTAATTTGGTCTCCATTCTTTTAATTTCTATTTATTGTATTTAAAATGGTATATAGAATCAGTTTGTTTTTCGATTTCATTCTCTTTGGGTGTTTTTTCTCTATCGAATTGTTAAACTTTAATTTTTTTTAGTTTGATTTTATTTTGTGATTTTATTCATCAACATTAAATTTGTCAGGTGTTCTTAATTGAGAACGAGTCTAGAGCTTAACGAGTTGCGAGTTTGAGATATTAATTTGAGGTTAGGAGATTCGCCCGAATTTGCTTGATTTTTTTCATTCCTTTTTTAATATCGTTTTTTTGGTTTTATCATCTGGTATTTTTTTTCCAATTTAGATGAGAATTTTCTGATTTTTTGAGAGTGACACGAGTTGCCTTGAGATTTTTTTTTGTCTTTGCTAAATCTACCTCTTTTAAAAGGAAAATTTTAAAATTAGATTAAATTTATTTATTTCATCCTTCAACATTAAATTGACCTAGTATTGCCTTAATTTGTTTTTGTACTATTTGTTAGATCCTGCTCTTTTAAAAATATTTTTTTAATTAAATTAATTTATTTCATCCTTTAACATTAAATTTGTTTTATATTAAACTTCTTAGTTGAGCTTAGATGTGAAATTTAACGATTTGCGACTTTAAGGGATTAACTTGAGTTTAAAAGGTTCACCCAAATTTGTTTAACCCTAGAAAATTACCTCTTCAACTTTTAATTCTTTCAAAATTACCTCTGGAAAAATCAATTAACCCCTTATGATATCACCTTGTATTTACTTTGGTCCTTAAACTTTAATTTCTTGTAATTTTGACCCAAATCATCCTAAAACTTTGGTATTTCTTCAATTAAGCTCTTGATTGTATTAATTAATTAATTCAAAGTTTAATTAAGTCCCCAAACTTATTAGTCCTTTTAATTTTTGACCAAATTGACTCCCACATTTATAATTCATCATTATTAGTCCCCAAACTTTCAATTTGTTTCGTCTTGTCCCAATCTTTATATTTTAAGTGATTTTTTGACATTATATTAACTTTTGCTTTTTACATTATTTTTCACCTGAAAAAAAATATTAAATTGATATTTTGTAAGCTAGAGATATTCTAGTATTGACGGTTTACTTTAACTCAACTTAAATATTAAATTAATTAATTTTAATTTTTTTATAATTTTGATATACTAATATTAAAGTAAAAAATATATATATAGAATACATTCATTGTTAAATATAATGACTTTAATTATCAGTAATTAACACTCCCTTTGTTGAAGTAACAAAATTCTTGGTCTTAATTAAAAAGCCGGACTAATTGAGAAGTGTTTTTTTTTTAAATTTTAATAATAAAAACCGATTTGATAATTAAAAAAATATAAATGGTGGTGGAAGTAAATGAAAGTCAATTGAATTCATAGACACTGTTTTAGTACTCGTACATGTTAAACGGCTCTGTGCCGCTCAATAGAACCAGTTTGTGATCATATTAATTAATTAATTAATTAGTTAATTAGCATATAAAAACTCATTATATATCATAAAAAAGAATTCTCTCAAATCTCAATCTATTCTATAGCCAGCTCTACGAGGTGTGCACGTACGCCACAGTTGGTTTTCATCCAAAAGGGTTCTTGTGTGGGTCCCTTATACCTACTTTCCCGCGTTGGGTCCGCTGAAAAACCCATCATATACTGGCCTTTTCTCCACTAAGGCATCACCACGTGTCTGTCTGATTGTGAGTTTAGATCAACTAACAAGTCACATCTGCTGGTGTGGACCCTTTGAAAGTGGGTTAGATGGGGGACCTTTTCAACTCTGGAGAATAGTTAATTAAACTCAGCAATCCAGCATGACGATATATCATACCCTTTTTTTTTAGACTTTTAGACATCCACTTGTTAAATTTAGATCTACTAGAAAGTTAATTTATGATGTGATTAACTTAATTAAATTTAATTTAGCAAGATTAGTTTTAATTAAAAAATTTTATTTTAGGTTTTTATCAAAAATAATTTATCCAAAATATATCTAGCAGCTAGATTCAATAATGTAATGACTAGTAAATTTGACTTTCTTGTATTTTAAAAGATCCAACCTCGTGATAATTATGTTTTTTTATTTTTTATTTATTAAAATAAATATTTAAGTTAGTTTGTGTGTATTTTGAATAATTTCACGGATTTTAAAGTTAACGATTATATAAATCTCCAGTAATTTTGAAGTTTGTGAAGCTCAAATTAATAATTTTTAAAAAATAAATTTAAAACCCGATCAATTAAGTTACATCTCTCGTAACCAACAATTGTGCTCTTTAATATTATTTTCTAGGTGGCTCTTCGCTTTGGATACTAGTAAAATTGTATGATGTTATTATTATTATTAGTACAGACCAATTGCACTATAATTCAAAAAAATTACAGTAAAAAAATACTTGTAAATTTAAATTGAAGTAAAAATATGACTATTAAATAAATGCAAAATAAAAAAGACAAATTGACATGTTATCCTATTTGGTGGTATCACAGACCTAATAATTATGTCCACCTAGTAAACAAATTCTAAAATCCTAGTAAAAAAAAAACAATTAAAATATCAAAAAATAAAATAATAAGTCATCATCCTATGCGGCAAGACTTGAATAAAAAATAAATCTCCAAATCTGTAACAAAAAAAAAA
>Ga0325414_1001371_pt1 | contig 23312 bp, 18 predicted proteins | sample PopdelMetagenome_8_FD_206183 | JGI IMG/M metagenome (GOLD analysis project Ga0325414, IMG submission 206183) | Populus deltoides microbial communities from Bellville, Georgia, United States - Leaf-PdKOR-R3 | ecosystem: Host-associated > Plants > Phyllosphere > Phylloplane/Leaf | place: USA... | reverse complement strand
TTGTAACCCAAGCATGCTGTTCTTTCTTGTATTTTAGTGCTCAATGTTCTTTTTGTAACCTCGGTTTCTAAATTAAAAGCATTGAAAACGATGTTCTCCGAGAGTGTTTGTTTTATGTCAAAAAAAAAATATTTTTAATATTTTTAAATTAATTTTTTATATTTTTAAATTATTTTAATATGCTGATATTAAAAATAAATTTTTTAAAATAAAAAAATATTATTTTAATTTATTTTTAAGCAAAAAAAAAAACACTTTAAAAACAACCACTACTATAATCTCAAACACTATTCTATTATAAAACGCCAACACTTATATTTGAGATTGTGGTGCAAAGTACTTTCCAAAATAGCTATTTACTTGAAATACATTAAAATAGATTATATATATATATATATAACCTATATATATATATATTTAACATTATATATCAAAATCATTGAAAAACACTAAAAAATATTAATTTGATATTTTTTTCATGCCAAATATACTTTTGAAAAGCACCCAAAAACCATTTCAAATGCACTCACAAACACTCCCGCAATCTTATTTTTTACCAAATAATTAAAAAAAAGGAACTTCAATGTTAAAAAATATGTTTTATACTTTGATTTCTTATATTATAGTTTAATATTCAAACAAATTTTATTAAATTCTTCTTAATGTATTACTAGATAATATATCATATCTTTTGTATTTTGCAAATAAGATTTAATTTTAATTAACATACAAGTTTAAATATACTTTTTTATTGTCAAGTGAGAAAAATTTCAATTGTTTATGTATAATATATACATATGAGATTTATTTACATGCGGTGTTTATTACTAGATTATTGGCTCACGCTATGCTATGAGTTCAATCAAATTTTTTTAAATGTTAAAAAAATATTCAAATGTTGCTAAGATTATTTTTTAGTAGAAAAATAATTTAAACTATGTGGAAGTTGATCTGATATGATTGAGTCAGCTTAATAGGTTCAAAAGAACTCAAAATATCAGTAAAAATATAGTTTGACTAAGAAAAATTCAAGACAACATATTTCTTAAAAATAGTGAGATGATAACATATTGTATCGATCTGGGTTAACTTGTTAAATCCACAACCATGATCATGAAACAATGATAACTCCATAATAAATAAATCAAAACAAATTATGAAATCTAATTCTCAATCAACCTAATGTTGAAGGATAAAATTAGAAAAAAATTAATTAAAAAAGGACCCGTAAAAAATAATTCGGGTCAACCCGGATTAACTTACCAAATATACAAACCAAGTTATGAGACCAGAATAACCCTATAGAAAGAAAATAAAAAGAAATTATAAAATTAAATTATGAATCAACTTAATATTAAAGGAAAAAATAAAAAAAACTCATGAAAGAACGATCAAAGTCAACTTGGGTTGACGGGCTAAACCCATGACTTAGGATATCCTCATAGAAAGCGAATTCAAAAATGATTTGAGTCCACCCGAGTTAACTAACAAACCCGTGACCCGGGTCATAAGGCTAGGATAATTCTATAGAAAGCAAATCGAAACAAATTATAATGCACAATTTCCAGTCCACTTAATATTAAAAAATGAAATTGAAAAAAAATCAATTTAAAAAGGACTAAAACATAACCCAAAGAAAATTCAGGTTAACTCGCTAAACTCGTTACTCAGATTATGAGACTAAAATAGCCTTATAGAAAATAAACCAAAGCAAAACAAATCATAAAACTTAATCCTCATTTAATAAAATGTTGAACGATAAAAAAAAAAACTCAGTTTATAATGTTGCACACTTATACTAGACATTCCCAAGACATTAATATGATTTTTCCTAAGGATTTCCTTGCATGTTAACATTTTTTCTCCTCTCTTTTACCAAGTATGAATGATAAACAAATATGGTGTTGGAAACCAAATTTTCACCTATCAATTTAATCCCTCATTTTAACATTTTCATCCTTTTGAGCATGATGAAAATATGATTTTGAGTTTATAGAATTAGAAACCAAATTGTTTTCCTCCCTTACTGGTGATCATCAAGTCACATTGATAAAACTATTTCTGATGGGCCTAAAAAACCCTTATGACCCTCTTCATTTGGATATACCCAAAGGAATGAGTATGCCCCAAATGGGGGGCATGACAATGTGCCAACCCAATAATTAGACTTGACAATCAACCAACTCTAAGGAAATGTAGATTTGGTAAACATATCAGACATAAGACACTTGGATCTGACAGTCAGCCAAATGCAAGCTAACGTGGGTCTGGTAGTTTACCAGACCCAAGGCACTTGGACTTGGCAATCCATCAAGTCCAGGGTAACGTGTGTCTGGCAAACATGTCAGACCCAAAACACTTGGACTTGACAGTCAACCAAATCCAAAGCATTTAGATTTGTCAAATCAGCCAAGTCCAAGGCACTTGGACTTGACAATCCACCAAATTTAAAGTAGTGTAGGTCTGGAAAATATGTCAAGCCCAAGACACTTGGACTTGGCAATTCGTTAAATTCAAGGTAATGTGAGTCTGACAAACATGTCATACCGAAGGCACTTGGACTTGGCAGTCAACCAAGTCTAAGGTAACGTGGGTTTGACAAACATGTCAAACCCAAGGCATGTGGACTTAGCAGTTAGCCAAGTCCACGGCACCTAGACTTGATAGTTAACCAAGTCCAAGGTGACGTGGGTTTAGCAAACATACTAGACCCAAGACACTTGGACTTAGAAGTTAGCCAAGTCCAAGACAATGACCATCCTCTCTAAGGTCTAACCACAGGGAAAAACTCAGATTCCATAGGCTTAGCTACATTTGACATCATTAGTGGCGTCATTTGTGGGAAATTGATAAAAAGCCATAGGTTTCTTCATAAAACTTGTTTTTAGCATTTTCAGGGCATTTCATGGCACATAACCAATGCCCCCTAGGGCTAGGAAGTGGGACAAATCAACTTATTGTCATGGACACTTCTACCTAGCAAAAGCTTCAACAACTCACTAGTCACGTGCAACTCCTCACCCAGGTCGTGTTGACAACCCAATGGCAAAATCAAACCCTGCCACCCCAATAAGTTTTAACACTTTAATAGCTTATCATGCCTTAACGTTAGGGCCACCAGCTATGCAAAGAGCCCATAGACGATCACACTACATAGAGGAAACTAGACAACATGACATTCATGAAAGTTCCTCAAGGGATCACTCACGATATACACACCCATGCACAGAACAAACACTCCAAATGCACTTCTCTTATTTACTATGGGATAAACATCGGTCACCGTAATCGCCATTCTATGTCAAGCCCTTCAGGCTCCCAGGAGCCCAACAGACAAAAAGCTAGGAGATAGTTTGTGCATGAGCATGCCCAAGGAAATAAGCATACCTAGGGGAATGTTTATAGTCCCTATCAATAGAGGGTTTCTTCATTGTCCAAATGCATATTGAACACTTAAACTCCTCAAGGACTACTTTTTCAAGAATATGAGTTTAGGCAACTATGATGGCTTAACTAACCAAAAAGAGTATGTGCAAAATGTACGTATTAGCTTGGAGTTGATCATCCAAGACTATGACTCAATGTGCAAGATATTCCCTTCAACCTTCAGAGGATCTGTGCATGCTTGGTATAACAACTTGGAACCAAACTCTATTGAAGGTTTAAGTGACCTATGTGTAAAGTTAGTGGCACGCTTTAGCACTAACATAACCACTAAGAAAACCTCCATAGAGCTTTTCAGTGTTGCCTAACAAGATGGCAAGTCTATACATGTATATTTAAGAAGATTCAATGTGGAGATGCTCAAAGTGAAAGAATTGATTGAGCTAGTAATCTTGGAAGCCTTAATAAGAGGAGTAAGAGAACATGTCATCTGGAGAAAACTTTATGTTTTACTAGATAAAAGCTTGTCCAAAGTAAATCAATTTATGAAAAATCATATATGGTTGAAGAGGCCAGTTTACTTCGACATAGACCTTCTTATTTTTACAAGGACAACCAACATCAATGATTTTCCAAGTGAAGTAATTAGGGTACCCGAAGCTAACATTTTAGTGCCACCTCCATAATATGTTTCCTTCTAAGAGCCTCTCTCATACCTATCACTTAGATCACCTTAGGATGTATAATCCTTGATAAAAATGTTTTTTTAAATATGAATGCTTATTCAAAATGACTTTTTATTTTCTCTAGGTAGTCACTTAAGACAGTAGCCCTACCACTCTCTAAGGGATAAATGTGATCTCCTCAGTGCTACATGCACCAATCTCCAAGGGATGTATGTGATCTCCCTAATGCTATATGCACTAATTTCCAAAAGATATATGTGACTCCAAGGGATGAATGTGATCTTCCTAGTGCTATATGCACCACTCTTCAAGGGATGAGTGTGATCTCCCCAGTGCTATATGCACCACTCTTCAAGGGATGGATGTGATCTCCCTAGTGTTATATGTACCAATCTTTAAGGGATATATGTGATCTCCTCAGTGCTATATGTATCAATCTCTAATGGATGGATGTAGTCTCCCCAATGCTATATGTACCAATTTCTAAAGGATGGATGTAGTCTCTCCAATGCTATGTGCACCACTCTTAGCGGAGGCCTCTTAAGCCCCATGATAATGATGGGAAAGCTGCTAGCTCCTACTCTCCAAAGAACATATAATCACTTAGAAATTTCTAAGCATAGGTTCACCCTTTTTGGGTTCCCACTACCCACTTAGAAATTCTCTACATATGGGATCAACACTCGATTTGTTTTGAGGTAGGAATTCCTTCAAAGTGAGTTGATTTCCTTCGATGGGTCCCCCCGACCATTTAGAAATATTCAACAAACTCGTTATAACAACCGAGTATTTTCACAAGTCTTTATGTATAAATATCACAAAGACTTGGGGGGCTACTAATAAAACTATTTTTATCGGGCCTAAAAAACCCTTATGACCTTTCTCTTTTAAGCATACCCAATGGAATAAGCATGCCCCAAATGAGGGGGCTTGGTAGTGTGCCAAACCTGATATTTGAATTTAGTAATCAACCAAGTACAAAGTAACGTGGGTCTGACAAATATGCCAGGCCCAAGGCACTTGGACTTGGCAGTCAGCCAAGTCTAAGGTAATATGGGTCTGACAGTCCACCAGACCCAAGTGCCATGGGTCTGGCAGTCAGCCAAGTCCAAGGCACTTGGACTTGACAATCCGCCAAATCTAAGGTAATGTTGGTTTGGCAAACATGTCAGGCCCAAGACATTTGGACTTGACAGTTAACCAAGTCCAAGGTAACGTGGATCTAACAAATATGCCAGACTCAAGGCACATAAACTTGGCAGTCTGCCAAGTCTACGGTACTTGGATTTGACAATCAACCAAATCCAAGATAACGACCATCCTCTCTCTTAGACACGCCCAAATGAATGACCATCCTCTCTTAGGTCTAACCTTTGGGAAGAACTCATCTTCCATCGGCTTAGTTACATTTGATATCATCACACATATAGTCTATTAACATTAACAAAAATATCATTTACAAACATGAGAAATGTTTTTCTTGACAATTTTATATTGCGTAATTCTTATAAATTGACATCATCATCTTTATAATTTGGAGCTCTGCCAATCAAAACAAAGAGAAACATTTTGCTGAGGAAACGACCACAACTATATTCAATATCAATTGCCTATTTTCCTTAACATAGCCCAAATGAATTAAAATACTAATCGATATTATTGATTATCAAAACAAAAAAGACTTCATACAATATATTTTTTTGTCAAATTATATTATTTTTATTAATTGTTAGATAAAGATATGTTTAGATTAATATTGTTTATGATTTTAATTTTAATTTTAATAAAGTTAATATTTTTCAATTCAAACACATTTTAAGAAATATTTTCAAATATATTTTAAATCTATTACCAGACACAACTAAGTATATTGTATACTATGAAAAGGTGAATTTTTGTTTTTCTAGAGGTCATTAGAAAGTGGACTCGTGTTACATTGCGGATAGGATTTTGTCAAAGAACCAACTCAAACTAAAAGCTTAAGCTATTAGGTGAAGTTCTAAAATATGATTTATATAATTCGCTAATACATCTCTCAAGTAAAGCCCTTTGAGATTGAAACTTATACGGGCCCATATTACCTTGTGCTTATTTTTATCAAATAGAATAAGGATGGTGAGATTCGAACTCGTGACTACTTGATCAATAAGGTTCTGACATCATGTCAAAGAACCATCTCAACCTAAATGAATATATTCTTATTACTTTTGGCTCTCTTCTACTTGTATATGTTTCTTTCTTAAAAATGTGCTTCATGGAGTAACTAGACGCCACTAGTTATTCCTGCTACATCATAAAAAATTTCCTTCCGAGGAGTAAGTGCTAATAGGACAAGAAAATGTATGGCTGATACAAATATCAAGGGAATAAATTGGTCATTACTTGAATTTTGAGGGGCTTTAGTTGTCAACCTTTAAGAGTGGTATGTGGGGAAAAATTAGGGATGACAATGGATAATCACGGGTTGGGTTTTGTATTATATATACCTGAATTTGAACGGGTATAAATATTTTATATCCGAACCCGACCTAATCATATTTTGAGTACCTATCGGTATTTATAACCTAAACTCAAATGCTATAATTTACAACTATTTAATACATAATTAGCTTAATATACATGTAATTTTTTCAAACTTTAAGGTTATTTATTTATTCGAGTTGTTGTGACATGCACGACTTCGAAAGGCGTAACTGCCTCCTTGAATAAAAGGAGTTTTTGAATTTAATCATAAAGTTATTATTAGAGTGAGTCACTGCCTAGTATAATAATTATTAAGAAACCTATTTTCCTGCAGCTTTGCTGGATGGTTCTAGCTTGGTCTAGTTGATGGGTTTGGCTGGCTGGTTGTTGGTTGGGATGCCTACAGCTTTGCTGTTAGGGTTACTGTTGTTGATTTCTGGTGCAGTTTAACTGGTTTGTTAGCTGGTTGGGCAATTTGGTTTTGTGTGGCTTTGCTGATTGTTTGGGTGTTTTCCCTTACTGCAGTGTTGCAATGCCTGCATTTTATTGGCGAGTAGCCTCTGCTTATGGCCTTGCTGTGCCTAGTTCTATTTTCTTGTAGCAGTGTTGATGGTGCTGATGCAATATATGTCTGCTCTATCAGTTGCTTCCATGTTATGGTAGTATTTAGTAGTTATGCCTTTGGAGCCTTGTTCTTTGTAGGTGCTTTTCTGGCTGTTGGAGCTGAGGATGGCTTGCTGCTTGTCTGGGTGCTGGTATTGCTAGTGCCTACTTTTTGTTAGGGCACTGTTCCTGGTAGTTTGTTATGTTTGTTTGCTGCTTAATGCATCGTCTGTTTTGTTGAAGATTTTTGCTTTCTGCAGGTCTTCTTCTAATGTGATGATTGGAGGGCCCCTTGGGGCTAGTCTGCTTGCAGATTTATTGGTTGCTGATTTTGTCAGTTCGTTTAGGGAGCTTTTTCCCTCTTTGGTTGTATTTGCTTGTTCAAGGGAGCCTGTTCCCTTTGCTCGCTTATATGTACATGCTTGTATATTCTGACTTATATGTACATGTTTGTATATTCTGACTTGCTGGTTTCCAGCTTTGTTTCACTTTTGATCTATAAAATTTATTACATTTGATCAAATTTTTTATTATTAAGAAACCTATGATCTGCGAGAGTTTGGGTAGGGGGATTAGTTATGATTAGAGATAGGCAAATTGCATTGTTGATTGATTGTTAATCTAAGTCATGTTTTTGTTTATTGGTCTTATCTAAGGTTTAAGGTAGATCTTCCTTTGTGAAGAAGTCTCTACCTTATCAGGTTAAATCCTAACTGTTCCAAGGCCCTAATTTTAACATCAAATTTATTTTTTTATTTTGTATCTTTAATACTTAATGGTATACTTTAAAGTGTAATTTTATATCCCCAAATATTAAACTCTACAGCTAAATCCTAACACTTCGAATACTAATTAAACAATTAATTGTTATGAGATTCTTAACATTTTGGCCAAACCCTAACGAATAATCATAAAATAATTATGATATCCATTTTGTATTTTTTTGTTTAAATTTAATAGAAAAATCAAGTATTTTTAATACCTGGTTTGTATTTTACATTTTAAGTATACAACTCGAAATTAAGCAAAAAAAATTGAAAAACAAGCAAGAGAATCACATATAATTTCAAAATGATCCCTGAATTTTTTAGAATTTTTTGAAGCTTTTTAGGGTTTGTTTCGTTAGACATAAAAATAAGGGCATCCTGAAATTAAAAGGAAAGCTTTTGGGATGTATTTGTCAAACACACCCTAAGGATCCAAAACAAGGCATTAAGTTCTTCACAAAAAGAATGTGCCAAACACACCCTTAAATCTGGGTTAGCCTTAGCCCAACACCTTGGAATGGGGTTTATTGGGTCTCAACTCAAACCCAAACTACCTGGTTAGGACCAACCCTAACCCAATTCACCTATGTTGGACTGGAAAACAACCTAACATGCTTTTCTCTTTATTTATAAGTGGGTTGGGCTTCATCAAGTCCATACAACTTGGTCACTAGCCCAGATCATGACCAAGTTGGAAAAACATGAATTATTCATTCACGTTCTACATGTTTATTACAAGGGGGTAAACTAAAGGAATATGGGAGAATAAGGCTTGCTTCGAAAGAACATCATTAAATAAAACAACATGGTAACATAGAGGTGGATGCAACATCATTGTTTAAACATTACAAACCTTTTTTTATGCTTATAACTATAAATCTAAACCAAAAAAAATAATAAAAAAACAAAAAGAAAAGCAGGCCATAAAGGACTTGTTTTTGGGTCTATAATGTATACCTAGAACAACTACTCTCTCTTGGTTTCCTTTTAGGAATTTTTGCCTCTCACAAACTTACAAAATTGAAGAAAAATTTTATTTAGGCTTTTGAACCTCTATCTTTATATTTCTTATTGATATTTCTCTTTTTTTTCTTATCTTTTTTCTTTTTTCTTTCCCTTTTTTTTTAGCCTCTTATCTTGATCTTGAGGGGGTATTTATAGGGTTTTACTAGGATTTTGGGAGATTTTGAATCAATTTCTGACCTCTTGATCTTAAGAGGAGTGTTGTAAATCCTTGATAAGAACCTATTGAGGAGCCTTTGTGTGTGAACATATGAAAACCAAATCATTTTTTGCATAATGGTTGCACTGTCAAAGCTGACCGAGTTGCCCACTTTCGAGGCCTCGTGGTAGCAATTTTGACATTATCATTGTCTGAGACCACCTGAAGTTGGTAGAGGGAGTGCACACCTTTTATTTGGATCAAACCATACTCAGTTTGAAGGTCTGTAACTTCATATTTATACGTTTGAAATTGTCAACTCGATTAGCCAACACCGTCAAAATAGAGGTGCAAGCTGACGAACGATATGTCATTCACCTTCTCTTCATTAAGTCTGGATGACACATCATTCAAGGTTCTTAATTTTGGATTTGAAAAAATTCAATTTAGTCCATGTTCTTCCAATTATTTTTAATTGTACTTGTAATTACCTCAAGACTTTTAATTTCATGCAATTTCACATTTGCCAAGCTCAATTCTCAGCCCTAAAGTTGACTGCTATTTTTATTTTACCTATATCTAGAGTTCTAGAGCTCCAAATTAAACGAGGTTAGATTTATTAGAAAGCTAACACCCAAAGCTATAACTTATATGACGATCCCTTTAATCTAAGTTTATCATTTTTAGGCATGAATCCTCTCTAGAATCAAGGTGATGAATCTGTCCACTTTTTATCGACGGTTTTTAGATGAACTTTCCATTATTCGCTTTCCCCCTTTTCTCTCAAGACACCCATTTTTATGTTTTTCCTACATTTCACGACTCCTTCTAAGCCGAACCATAAGCTATATTTATGGTTAATAATTTTATTTCCACCTCACGTAACACACGCATTTGACTCACAAAGTTTCCTATTATCAAATTTTCATGCTTTTCCTATTAGTAAGCTAAGAAAGATCAAGAAAAAGGTGAATAAGGGCATGGAAACACCTTTTCAAATCTCACTAGAGGGGTTAGTGATAATGGGAAGGTGAATTTATTTGTAGGAAGATAAACATTGAAAGATGAAGTGTGGATGAGAGAAGCCCATGAATCTTGATTTGCAACGCATCCTAAAAGTACTAAGATGTATAAAGACTTGAAGGGATATTACTGGTAGCCTGATATGAAAAGAGAAATAACAGAATTTGTGTCAAACTATAGGAAATTGCAGCCAATATCAATCCCAGAATGGAAGTGATAGGACATTACCATGAATTTTGTAACTGTATTTCCAAGGGGTAAGAAGGGTAATGATGCTATATAGGTGATTGTGGATCGGCTAACGAAGTCTGCTTTATTTTTACCCATGAAAATAACAGATTCAGTAGATAAGTTAGCTAGGTTATACATGATCAGATTTTATGGGGTACTAGTATCTATTATGTCAAATCAAGATCCAAGGCTCACATCGAGGTTATGGCCAGGTCTACAACGAGCATTGGGAACTAAAGTGAACCTAAGTACAATGTTTCACCCTCAAATGGATGGTCAGTTTGAAAGAACTATCCAGACTCTCAAAGATCTTCTGAGGTCATGTGTGTTAGAATTTGGAGAAAATTGGGAAGATTTCTTGCCATTAGTGGAGTTTACCTATAATAATAGTTACCAAAATACTAAAGGTATGGCTCTGTACGAAGCACTGTATGAGAGGAAATGTCGTACCTCGATCTATTAGGATGAAGTGGGGAAAGGAAACTCCCAGGACCCGAGAAAGTGCAAATGACAACTGATGAGGTGAGGGTAATCAGGAAAAGAATAAAGGAACCTTAGGATAGGCAAAAAAGTTACGCGGACAATTGGAGAAGGCCTTTAGAGTTCCAAGTAGGAGATTAAGTATTTTTAAAAGTGGCACCTTGGAAGAGCCATCATTGGATTTAAAATGAAAGAAAACTTGCCCAAAGATACATTGGCCCTTTTGAAATTATAGAAAGAATCGGGCCATTTGCTTATCAGTTGGAATTGCCCTTATATCTGGATAAGATTCACAATATGTTTCATGTGTCCTTGTTGTGGAAAGCAAAGATAAATCCCTCACAAATGTTACAAGAGGTTCCTATAGAAATAAAATGGTATTTGGCGTTGGAGGCAAAACCAATTAAAATATTGGATTGGGGTGAAAATGTGTTAAGGAATAAAAGAGTTCCACTAGTGAGAGCATTATGGAGAAACTCTCAGATAAAAGAAGAGATATGGGAGAGGGAATATGAGATTAAGGAGAAATATCCGCATCTATTCTCCAAAATAGGTATGCGATTTAAATTTTAAGGATGAAATTTCTATTAAAAGAGGAGGATGTAATCCCCGAGAATAAACTTTTACATAAATTGAAAATAATATAAATGGAAAAAGGGAAAATTAGATAATTAATGTACAAATTCAAATAATTAAATTGCTAAGGGGTTTTTTTAAATAAAAAAAAAAGAAAAGAGTTATCACCAAATTGTAAAAGAGAGAAAGAATGGGCCAAAGTATAATTAAAAGAGAATGAGACGATAAATACCCCATTCTCTCCATGTGGTTAGCTGCACAAGGTAAGAAAGAGGAGGGGGGAGATTTTAGATTTTTCTCCACCAAAATTGAGGGGAAAACACCAAAAATTTTAGGGCTGTACAAACTTTAAACTACTAAGTAGAGAAAACACTCATTGACAAAGAAATTAACAAGGAAACAAGTGAAGTTCTGAATTTGTGCGTTTCAACCCTCAATTGACCAACAAACTTCTATTTTCTTTAATTTGGCTCCTGATTTGGTCAATTTTGGACCCTACATTTACGAGTCTTTTTTAGTTTGGTCTTTGGCCTTGGATTTCTTCAATCAAGTCCCTAATTGCTCATCAAACTTCAATATTGATGCAATTAAGTCCATGATTTGACCAAATTAACTCTTAAAATTACAATTCGACCCCCAAACATTAATTTCTTCCAATATAAATTGACTTCAAAAATCAATCTTTCTTGCGATTAAGCCCTCAATAAATTCAATTAGACCTTAAGAAATTTCAATAGAGTCCTTGAATATCTAATTTTGAATTTCCTTCCTCAAAAGTGGATTTTCCTTTGCCAATAGAGCCTTTATTAGTAAAAAATACACTGTCAAATTTGTAAATCTTGTATATTTTAATCTTCCTCAACCAGTCTTTGGCAATTTACTGGGCGTTCTAGTATATTCTTCTTACCGATATATTTTTTTATTTTCTTCCAACATTTGTTTCAATTTTTTTTATTTTCTCTTTTGTATTTTTTTTTGTTTATGTGGAGGCCTAAAAATGGGTAACAACAAATACTTCTTCTTTACAATACTTACGAAGCAAAGACTTGTCAAGTGCTTTACGTAGTAAGTTTGGAAAAACAAATGAAATGTTCTTCAAAACTAGTCTTCTCAAAACTTTTAGTTTGATTGACCTAAAACTCTATCTTTGTAGCAATTGTAGACCCCGAGGTTTTTAACTATATCCAAAATTCTAGAACTCTGTTTTAAGCAAGGTTGGTCTCATTGGAAAACTAAGACACAAGGCTACAAGTTTTTTTGAAGGGAGGAGAACCGAGTTCTACCCCCAAGACACTCAAAATTACTCGTCAATAAATCAGACTTATTGCCCTATAGGGTCTGTCATGACTCAGTCTCGATTGGTGACTCATAATTGGAATTCTATAGCTCCAAATTGAGTAAGACCAATTTTCTTAGTTAGTCAACATACAAAACTACAATCCTTATGAGGAACCCAATTTTAGTTCCCTCATTCTTTTACTTGAATTCTCTCTGAAAGTCAAATTTTCTTCTTTTATCTCAACTCCTAACCATATCACATACCATATAAGAGTGCCAAAAATAACTTTTAAGAGCAAATTTACTCTATTTATTTCAATTTCCCCCTCTTAACATCATTTTTTCTATTTATTTCAAAAATAAAAGTAGATGATTAGTTCGCCAATATTTCATCTCTATAGTTTATAATTTTCTAATATTACTTTTAAACTTTTTATAAAGTCCTAATTTTATCATTCCCAAAAGAAAAAAAAATCAATTTTATACTTTACTACTAATTAATAGCTAATAAAAAAAATGAATTTTGATAATACAAAGTGAGCAAGGTCTAATAAGATCATTAATTTGAGGATATAGTTGGTTTCTACTGCAAATCACATTTACCAGTTGCTTCCTTGTTTATTTATATTTTGCCTTCACATGTAAATTAGGCTAAAATATATTTAATTCTCAGCAAACAGTTATTCTTCCTTGGACTCACCAGCTTCAAATCAATCTCATGTTGCATAGCTTTTCATTCTTATCATGTTTACACTTTTTATATAATTCCTCCATGAAGAAAACAATCCCTTTACGAATATGTTTTTAATTTGCACTTCGTTTACAGCTAGTGAAGTGGATATTTTATTATTATTTTTTATTGTATGTCATTTTTGTTTGGTAATATGTTCAACCTTTTTTAAAAGTATTTTCTAAACTATTTTTTTAGTATTAAATTAATATTTTTTTAATTATATTTTTCCATAATTTAATGTGATAATGTTAAAATAAAAAAAAATAAAAATATTGTTTTGATATATTTTAATTAAAAATTCATTTTTTCAAAATTAACCTTTACAATGTCAGACTTTTTGATTGATTGTGCCAACTTGCATTATTCTCAGGATAAAAGATGGAAGAACAAAATCAAGAAGAGTCATCGCCAGAGGTGGATAAGAATGAAGGTAATGATAGTGGGTGCAGCTAAAGAGTTGATTGCCCTACAAAAAAAATATGCTACATGTTCGGAAACAAAACGCCAACAAGTGGATTTATAACATGATCTGGGTTGTGAGTTTGCCTGATCAACCTTATACAGGGACATATGGTCGAATTAGGACTCACTTAATTGGGTTGTCACCAGGGCAGAAGCCATAAGGAGTGGCTGTTTGTTCAAAGTTACGAAGGAGGAAAGAGAAAAAAAATGAGAAGGGAAGAAGATCAAGCTAGTAAAGTTTTTAATGGTTACATCAGAAAAGTACTTCTTCCGAGCACCACTCTAACTTCACAAGTGAAGAGACCAACTTCAGATATCTCTCCAGATCAACAGATAGAGATTTCTAGTATGCATAAAATATTTTCTAAAGATGAAGTAGATGAAGCCACTATAAGAGTTTTCTATGGAAATAAGATTCCTTCTAATGCCGTGAAGTTCCCATTATGGGTTGATATGGTGAGAGCATTTAAGGAAGCACCCAGAGGTTATGAGTTGCCAAGGAGAAAACAAAAATAGCCAACATATGGAGTTTTATTGTTTTGCATGATTGGGAAGACAATAAGAAGGGGTTACATAATAAAGTAATGGTTGTTTCAGAAGGTGAGGCAATACTCATCACCAATATTGATTGTTTCAGAGAAGACAATAGGTGCATATAATGTTGTTCAGATTTTGTCTAGCGATACATCTACTAATAGAACTGCTGGTAAAATCATTGAAACGACATATCTTCATATATTTTGGTCAGGGTGCATTGCTCACACTCAGTCTCTTACTGAAAGAGGTTGTCAAGTCAACTAACCCAAGCTTATCATTTGTTGCAAAGACCTATAGTTTGGGAAAGGGTATCATGAACTATATAAAAAACCATAGCTCACCCTTTATATTTTTCTAGCCTATCTTGAACAAGATATTTTACAGGTTTAGAAGCTAAAATATGAATGACATATAGTATGAGAGTACATTTTTCAGGTAAAGGTAGAAAACAATGGTGTCTACAAGCTAAATTTTTCATATCTCTTCTTCTCCTTGTAGGAGGAAATATATAGGCAGACCTCTGAATAGACAGTGCTTTGAATAAACAGAGCTCAAAATAGGTAACAATCCTATTCTAAGGAATTGTAATAATATTATACAAGATTTGATCTGACTCTTATAATTGGTTAGATTCACATAATTACTGCTTCTACAAGATTTGATCTGAATAGGTAGTAATCAGATTACAAAATACAAGATGTGATCTAGTTCCTATAATTAATTAGACAACTCATCATGTCAACACTCCCCCTCAAGTTGGAGCATAAATATCGGTCATGCCAAACTTGTTAATTATTCCATAAAATGCCTTCCCTGAAACTGCCTTGGTAAGAATATCAACTAACTGATGTTCTGACTGGACAAATGGAAATTGTATAAGTTTCTGATCTGATTTTTCTTTAATGAAGTGACGATTAATTTCAACATGCTTCGTGCGATCATGTTGGACATGATTATGCGCAATGGAAATGGCAGCCTTATTATCACAATGTAGAGTCATAGGATTCATATGGTGAATCCTTAAATCTATCAAGACCCGCTAAATCCATAATAATTTGCATACGCCACGAGTCATGCCTTAAAATTCTGCCTCTGCACTCGATCGAGCCACAACTTTCTGCTTCTTACTGCGCCATGCAACGAGGTTCTCGTTGACAAAAGTGAAGTATCCGGATGTAGATTTTCTGGTAATTTGATCCCTTGCCTAATTAGCATCTGTATATCATACAATGCTAGAAACACCATGTTTTGAGAATAAAAAACCTTTTCCTAGAGTACCCTTCAAGTATCTTAAAATTATGTTCACTGCATTCAAATGTTCTTCGCTAGGTGCATGTATGCATTGACTTACAACGCTGACAGCATAGGCTATGTCCAGTCTCATATGTAATAAATAAATCACTTTAACAACTAACCGTTGATAGCGGCCCATGTCCGTTGGAACCTGATTGAGAAAGATACTAAGCTTGTGATTGATGTCCATGGGGGTTGATGTTGGTTTGCAATCAAGCATTTCAGTTTCTGTCAACAAATCAAGCACATATTTTGTTGTGATATAGAAATCCCGTAAGCTGATCCGGCGACTTCAATTCCTAAAAAGTATCTAAGTTGTCCAAGGCTCTTCATTTCGAATTCAACAGCTAAATGTTCTTGTAAAAATGTCATCTCCTCTAGATCATCGCCTGTCAACACCATGTCATCCACATAAACAATGAGAGCTGTTACTTTTCCATTTTTGTGCTTTATAAACAAAGTATGATCTGAACTACTCTGTTTATAATTGAATGTCTTCATTGTAGAGGAGAACGACCCAAACCAAGCTCTAAGAGATTGTTTCAGCCCATATAAAGATTTCTTCAACCGACATACTTTGCCCATATATGCACAGCCGTTGGCAAGTCCATATATACTTCTTCTTCTAGTTCCCATTGAGAAACGTATTTTTAACATCAAACTGTTTCAAAAGTCACTCCCAACTAGTTGTTATAGATATAAGGATCCTTCTGAGCCTTCTTCTAGTACTTTGCGTAATCTTTTTGCGTCTAATCGCAATACTACTAATTGCCCTAAGCTTATCCATTACTCTGCTTTTACTGAAACTAGAGGCTGTAATTTAGTTGATGATGATTTAGACACTAAATGTTATTATTGGAAGATGTGTCTTGTTGGATATATTGCTGGTCGTTCTCCTGGCAAAGCCTTGCAGAACCTTATTATTAACTCATGGCACTGTGAGGTATCATTGACTATTCATGAATCTGGTTGGTTGATTTTCAAATTTGCTCATGTTGTTGACAAATTGAATGTCTTATCTGGGGTCCTTATCTACTCTATGGCAGGCCTCTCATTCTCAGGGCAATGCCAGAATACTTTGATTTCTCTTCCTCTAATATGCACATTGTTCTAGTATGGGTTAAATTTCCCAACCTCCCACTCAAATGCTAGTCTCTTAAATGTTTGTCTAAGATCGCCAACGTCCTTGGTAAACCTGTTCAAAGTGACATGCTTACCTCTACTATATCAAGACTCTCATATGCCAGGGTATTGGTGGAAGTCAACTTGTTATTTGATTTGCCTTACTCCATTGAAGTTACTTTGCCAAATGGCAGCTTACTCCATCAGCAAGTTGTTTATGAAACTCTACCACGTTTTTGCAAGCACTGCATAACCCTTGGCCAACTTACTTCAACTTGCACCAAATCCCCGCCTTCTAATGTTCCAAGCAAACAGCCAGCTCATTACTCTACCCCTGTTCCCAAAGGCACCAGAGGCAGGGACTCTGTTTTCAATCGTTTAGGACCTCAAGAAGGCACTCCTGTTGTTAAATGCTCAGAGGCAAATATGCCTGCCAATTGTCTTCCTACTCCAATGCAGGTTGAGGCTGAGCTTGTATCTGAGAGTGGAGCTGTTGCTCCTAACTCCGGCGATTGGGAAATTTTTCAGAGCAAAAGAGTAAGGCGCAAGCCTTCACCCCTAAGACATCCTACTTGGTCCCCTCATGTTGAACCTTGCCCAGCCCAAGGGCTTTCTCATATGGGTCATAGGGATCGTCAGCCTTCACCTCCAATTTCTGTTTCTCCTACCATATCAGCACCAGCTTCGAATGATCTAGCTGGCTTTAGGACTAACAAAGGCAAATCTGTGGTTGTTTCAGTTGCTCTAGATCATTTCACATCTTGTTGAACTAGTATGCCCCCAAGAAGAAGGGCCCAGCAGCGCACTGGTGGTATATCTGGCAAGGGCGAGGGGTTGCCTCCCACCCCCCTTCTTGATGTGTTGTTGTCCAGTGTTGCTGCCATGGTTGGTGGTTTTTTCTTTTGTTGAGCAGTTGGTAGTGGTGGATGTTTTGCTGTCATGTTGTCCCCCTCGATCGTGTCCCTTCAGAGATGGTTTTGTGGTTTCCATGTCTCCAATGGCGAGGTCCGGCAGCCAGTTGTTTTATTTCTCCTGCTGGAACTGTTGGTCTTCCCTGTTTCTGCATGGTTTTGCATAGATTTGCATGTGCTTTTCGTCAATCACTGCTAGGGAGACAAGTTCCAAAGTAGAGTTTTTTTGCAAAGCTTGCATTTCTTCATTTATGGCTTTGGCATAAGCTAGATCTGTCAAAGCTTCCTGCACATTACTAGGAATGGATACATTGGATAATTGATTAACAATGAGTGCATATGATTCAGACAGCCTATGGTTAGAGACATAATTGTTGATTGGATATTAAACATTGACTCTACGATTGGGTTTATACTTTTCTTGGGGACACCCTTATTGAATCTTTGTGAACATATTGGGGCTGTATTATCCGGATTGACACGAGAAATATCAGTCAATCCATTGGACTCATTTGATATGGGTTGTAGGAGTACCTGGGATTCAACATTGAGGGGATTCGTTGGTTAATGGTGTTAACAAAGGCAATTCCATATTTATTGGTCATTTCTCATCAGTGCTTCTACCCCCAAGCTTTTCAGTCATTTCTTCGAGCTCAAAAATTCATTACTACCGCTCTCTTGTAGCAAATGTTCGTTGCTAGGCTGCTCCCTTTGAGAAGAAGCAGTGGAACATCCTTCTAAATAAAATGGTTCGGTCTCATGGAAGGAGACATCCAAGGTGACATGTAATTTTTTAATGTGAGGATCATAGTATCTGTACCCTTTATGCAAGTTTGAATATCAAACGAAAACACATCGGGTGGCACATGGATCAAGTTTAGTTCATAAAACCTTTGGAATGTGGACATAAGCAGTACACCCAAACACTCTAGGCTCAAGATTTGAAAGGTGTGGGATGGACAATAAGGATTGCATACACTGTTGCAGTGTCTGAAAATCTATCACTTGAGAGGATGTCCGATTGATCAGATAAACAACAAACTTTGCAGCTTCTTAATTAGTATTTAAAAGTGCATTTTTATCAAGGTTTTATATTATCATATTGCACTTAAAGTATCATTAATTTCCCTAACTTAAGCATGTTTTATAATAGCAAGTACGATAATATAAGATATCTTTAATTTATGGTAAATGCTCATTTCAAATGCAGGCATGTTTCACAATTCAAATGATTGATTGATTTGTTTAACTATTGAAATTGAGAAGACAAAGAGAGGGATAAGCTTAAAGAAGAGATGTTGGTTCAATTCAAACTGGAACACCATTTGGTTATTGGATCATAACTGGAGCTATAGAACTTGGATTTATATTTCGTTTATATGGATGGAAAGCTAAGACATAGGCCTAAAACTTTCATGAAGAGTCTAAGATTTAAAACGGTCGTTTTCAAGTTCAAATTGTAACAACAAAAGAAAAGTCAGAATTTGTCCTGTAGCCCAGACACTGTTTAGTATTCAGCCCATATCTCGAGTTCTAGAAATCCAAATGAGAGCATTCTTGTTTTGTTGGAAAGCTGAGACAAATTCCTAGAACTTTCATGAAGACTATCTGTTCAAATTATGATGTTAGCAATGATGTTTTGTTTAGACAAGAAGATAATGGTTCTCACCAAGTCAAGAGGTGGCCACCCACTCAATAATTAGTCATCAAATCAATAGTTTTGAATTTTAGTCTATAAAAGGAGGCATTTTCCATACATTTAGACATCTTGATTTTCAGATCAAGATCATATTCTTGCTTTCTTTCTTTATATTTTTGTAATGTTTAAGTTTTGCTTTCATTAATCTCTTGTTTATGCTTTTCATCATAACTATGTTCTTATCTAGTTTATTTATGTTTCTCTTCTTCACAATGTTTAGCTAAGTTTATTATGTCAAGGTGAAAAGATTTCACTAATGGTGTTATAATAGGTATAATATAAACTCAACATGGACTTCAATGTTTATATCCAAGAAAGTTTGTTATTAACATGTCTTATCTTTAAATCTTACTAATTCTTAATACCTTACTTGTTAAATGATTAGTCTAGATTTGTGTTGTACAACCCTTGATACAACAAATACTTGGCACTTTCATAGCCTACTATATGGTATAACCGACACCTTTGCTATGAAAAGAACTTGATTTGTTGTTAACATAAGTTAACATCATGAATTCCTGACAATATTTAAAAGTATGGTGTTACTAAAATAAGATAATTAATATAATCATGTTAATAATTTATAATCTGATTGGAACCTCCTTTGTATGTGGTTTCCAGTTAAGTAATAAAAGGAGTTTATATTATATTTATTTGAAATACCATTAGTGGATCCTCTAACCTTGATATGTGTTTTATTCTTGTTTAATCCTTACATCAATATCTCATCTCAAAAGTTCTCTTCAACTCCTTTCCATTTATTATTTGTAATTTTATATAGTTGACCTCTCTATGGTTCAACTCCGGTCTTGCCGGATTATTTATTACTTCGACACTCCTGCATTTGAGATAAGACATCAATCTTTTGATCGTGTCACTTCTCCCCAGTTGTACCGAGGCATGTGCATGCCAAAGAGGGAAGCACGAACCACCTCTAATATTTGTTAATTTTTTCATTCGGCCAATCGATTCTGTTAAGTTTGATGCCGAATTCCATAGTGATGTAGATACTTTTGAACACAAGTGTTAAGGAATTCCATAGCATTATTAGTTTGTCAACTACGAATCTATTTCTGATACTGAGTACCCACTATACTATGAAATTCCTGAAATGCTGTAAAAACATCACTTTTTTTGTGTAGCGAAGACATCCAAGTTATTCTAGTACATTCATCGATAAATGTGACAAAATAACAAGCTTTCGATATGGTAGAAATTTTTGCAGGACCTCACACATCAGAATGTATAATACGATGGCTTTTAGCCAACTCACAAGCATTGCAATGAAACTCTGAATCATGGACTACGTTAAAAAGATGCGGTTGTAATTTTCTAGGATACCCAAAAGAAAGATGTCCCAATTATTGGTGCCATAACCATATTATTGCTTGATCTGTATCTGAACTTCTAGTTTGATACGCTTGGCTGAATTTTTGTCCTCTATTTTTTGTAAGTTCTAAATAATAGAGTTTGCCTCGTTTAACATCATAACCAAGAATCTTTCAAGTCAAAATGTCCTGAAAAACACAAAATAAAGGCCAGAAGGTTACAGTACAATTAAGAGCAGAAGTAATTTGACCAATTGACAATAGATTATGTTCAAGAGATGGGACAACTAGGACTGAGTTTAAAGTGAGAATTTGAGTCAAGATGACAGTGCTTTCACCAACGTAGAAGAGGTACTGCCGTTAGCTGTGGAAATAAAAGAATGTGTAGAAGAGTGAAGGGATTGTAACTGACCAGTGTCTTTAACCATGTGATTTGATACACTTGTATCAATAATCCAATTATTATTCTTAGAAATTGCAGAGAATGCATTTACCTTAAACACTACTTGAGTGAGCAATATCAACAGTAGGCTGAGTTTCAACCGTGGTCATAATGGCTTTTCCTGTGAATTTCTTCATTGGTTTCTTTGAGAAATCCCACCACTCAGGATAACCAATGATCTAATAACACCTTTGCTTTAAGTGACCCGATTCACCACAATGCCCATATACAAGAATTATATATTTTCCAGCAGATGAATGATTACGATTCTTCTTTGTTCTTCATTAGACGCTGGTCCTTAACGGGATTGGTTTGTGATTATGGCAAAGTGTGCAGAGTGTTCAGTAATTGATTGATAGCTCCCCATTATTTGTATTTGCTGAAACTCCCTCCTTACATAGGCATATATACTCTCCAAATCTAGTTTTGGATCTTTAAGTAATATTTCTTCATGGACTTGATCAAACTCAGAATCAAGTCCACACAGAAATATATGAACCCGAAGTCGATGTATTGTTGAATGCAACTAGACCACGCTTTCAACTGTCTCTCTTTGGGAAGCAGTTCTGTGATCGATTTCTTAGAATAGAGCAATCAGTTCATTGTAATAGGTTGACACAGATCTACCCTCTTGTTTGATAGAGAAAGACTTCTGATTTAATTCAAACAGATGAGTTTCACCTAAGCCATCATAAAAGGTCTCCGACACAGCCTCCCGTATTTCCTTGGCTGTGGACAAGTGAATAAATCGTTGCATCAGTAACAGACTCATTGAATCAATAAGCCAAATTTTCACCTTTTGAATTTCGGTGATCCATGTTGTAAACATGGGATCTTCGGGTTTGGTTTTGTTCGCTTCGTCAATGAGGTATCTGGTTTTGTTATGAGCAGCCATGTGCATCTCCATTAGTTAAGACCATAGTGGATAATTACTTTCATCTAATATGATGTTGGTAGGGAATGCAGAACTGTCTTGATGAATAATAATGGGTGATACTTGGCTATTTTTTTGAACGGGAACAATCAAGTTGAGATTCATCATATAATTATTATATATGACTTTTAGAAAAAAAACATATGAGATTCGTGTTTGATCAGTTCTATAATTCTAACTCTAATACCATGTAGAAAACAATGGTGTCTATAAGTTAAATTTTTCATATCTCTTCTTCTTCTTCTTCTTCTTCTTATAGGAGGAAACATATAGGCAGAGCTCTGAATAGGCAACAATCCTATTATAAGGAATTGTAATAATATTGTACAAGATTTGATCTGACTTCTATAATTGGTCAGATTCACATAACTACTGCCTATACAAGATTTGATCTGAATAGGCACTAATCAGGTTACAAAATATAAAATATGATTTAATTCCTATAATTAATCAGACATCTCATTGATTAGTACTTAAAAGTATATTTTTATCAAGGTTTTATACCATCATTTTGCACTTAAAGTATCAATAACTCCTTAACTAAAGTATGTTTTATAATAACAAGTCTGATACCATAAGATACCTTTGACTTATGGTAAATGTTCATCTTAAATGCAAGCCTATCACATAGATGAAAGGATTGGTTGATGAGTTTAAGTACGGAAATTAAAAGGACAAAAAGAGGGACAAACTTAGAAAAGAGATGTTGGTTCAGTCCAAACTGGAACACTGTTTGGTCATCGGGTCATATCTGGAGCTGTAGATCTTGGATTTAGGTCTGCCTTATATGGATGGAAAGCTAAGACATAGGCCTAAAACTTTCATGAGGAGTCCAAGATTTAAAAAGGTTGTTTTCAAGTCCAAATTGTAGCAACAATGGAGAAGTCTGAATCTATCCTACAACCCAAATACTGTTTAGTGTTCAGCCCATATCTCGAGTTCTAGAAGTCCAAATGATCTCAACTTTTTTTCTATGGAAAGCTGAAATAATTTCCTAGAACTTTCATGATTTAAGTCTGTTCAAATTATGACGTTTTTTAGAGACAAGAAGATAAGGATTGTCACCAAGTTAAGATGTGGCCACCCACTCAATAATTAGTCAACAAATCAATAGTTCCGAATTTTGGCCTATAAAAGGAGGCATTTACCATGTATTTAGGCATGTTGGTTGGTAGATCAAGATCATGCTCTTGCTATC
>Ga0325414_1001370_pt1 | contig 23322 bp, 11 predicted proteins | sample PopdelMetagenome_8_FD_206183 | JGI IMG/M metagenome (GOLD analysis project Ga0325414, IMG submission 206183) | Populus deltoides microbial communities from Bellville, Georgia, United States - Leaf-PdKOR-R3 | ecosystem: Host-associated > Plants > Phyllosphere > Phylloplane/Leaf | place: USA... | reverse complement strand
TAGTTTGTGATTCTCGTTTACTTACCCTTCTTATATTTTTTTGGAACGATCCCAACTTTCCTGTTTTTATTGATATATATCATTACCTAGGGTTTAGGGATTATTATTCTATTCATTGAAATAATATTTTTTTTCTCTTTCTATTTTGTGTTTTTTTTTTCAATTTCAATTCTATTCTTCAATATTATATTTATTGGAGACTGTACTTCATAATTTTTTTTATTTACATTTTATAATATTATCCCAGATTCATGATCTGAACCGTTTTAGACGGCACTGTTCCTCCTTCTTCTTCCCCTGGACATGCAACAAGGGAAGATAAGTTTTTGTTCTTTTTCGTTTGTTTCTTCCTCTCCCTCCCTCCTACATGCTCTGTTAGAGCCAAAACTAGACGCCACCCGCCTCATGATGAGGTGCCAGAGAAGCCGTGCCCCACAAACGACACCTCAATTGGCCACTTCTGCCGGCGCCGTGGCAGAGCAGGAGACATGCGCCCCATGTATGGGTAGCGATGGGACAAGGCAGGGTCGACCCCGCTCCCCCTGCCCCTATAAATAGCGACCTGAAAGGAAGAAAAGGAGGAGAAAAAATTGCAGAAAACAGGAAGGAAGACCGAGAGAGAGAGAGAGAGACCGGGAGATTGAGAGTGACAGACAGGGAGAAGGAAGAAAAAGGGATAGAAGGAGCAAACCGGCAGAGGGGAGAAGACACAGACGGGTGTCTCTATGCCGAGGAGAGGAAGCACTGCCGCTGTCATCGGGCTTCCCAGTCACCGCCACCACAGCTCCACCGAGAACGGTCACCAGCATCACCGTCAGCTCAGCCATCCAAGATAATCGCCTCAGGTAATTCTTCTCCCCCTCATAGTCGTCGGTCGTTATTCATCTTCTTGCCTACAGAATGTGCACAATGCATGTTCTGCATGCAAGAAGAATAATTAGCCGGTTATTATGCATGCACACAGTAACCGGCTAATTAATTAACTGGTTACTTGCTTATGCACAGTAACCAGTTATGATTGCTATGGGCTGGAACATCAACCCAGCCCACGCGGCTGGGCTGAGTCCAGCCTTGTGACTGGGCCTATACAGGCCCAGCCCAGCCAAGTTCATTTCATTTTTTCTTTTGTGTGTTGATATATATATATATATATATATATATATATATATATATATATATATATTTGAAAATTGTGATTTTCCCATGGATTTTTCTACGCTATTTTAATTAATATCGGTATGTATTTTTATATCATAAAGATACAAATTCGATATTAAAATACCCGGTTTTCAAAAAAAATTTCATTTTCATGCATACGGCCAAGTCTCTCAAAGCTAAAAATCATATTGTATTTTTTATACAACAAACAAAACTAAAAAAAATATTATTTTAACATGCATTTTGGCTTTAATAACCAGTTTATTAAAGTCATGAGAACTTGGCCAATATTTCAAAAAAATCAAAAAATATTTTGTTTTGTTTTAATGTCTGGGATTACAAATTTACACGTAAAACGTATTCCCGATATTAAAAAGGTATTTCTTTTACAAACATTAGACCGGTTAGGTTTCACCTCAGAAGATAAGAACCTCCTTACTGAGAAGGGCTTTTCTCGAACCATAGACAGACCAACATGATAAGACCTTAGCTTTTTATTAGACTATAAAACAATGCAGCTTACCTTAAGTATGGCGTATCTGGGGTGCTAATACCTTCCCTTTACGTAACCAATCTCCATACCCGATCTCTAAGATTAGTTAGGGTTCCTAGTGACCAGAATACTAGGTGGCAACTCCCATTATATTTTTTCTACCGATAAAAGACAAGAATTCCTTGTCTTCCCATATTTTCCAAGATAGACACTCCACACCTAATGATGATGAGGGTGGTGGACAATCGCCGCGATGCCGCACACGTGCGACAGAATGACGACTCCACTAGCGACCTTGTGGACTAAGCTTTGTTTTTGTCTGATTATTGTGTTTTATTGTTTAGTTTGTGTCCTTGTTAATATGTATTTCCATACGTTTTAATTTTGTACATATTGTTTGCATTGTAAAATTGTTTCATGCATCATTCACATTTTAAGGGAATTTATATCGAAAAACTTTAAGTTAGGTGAGGGACTAACAGCTTACCTTATGACTTTTAGTCAAGGTTTAAGTTTGTGTAAACCTCAACTCTTCGCTGAGAGCTTAGATTGGTAATGATTAGTGCACGTGCCATCCTATTACCTGCTGAGCCTCCATATTGCCTTCACGAGGGTGATCACTGGGATAACAAGAGACCCTTTTGAGACCAGGTAGAAAGCCACCTATCCTGTAATAGCCCAAAACCTATCGCTAGAGTATGAACTCCATAATATGCATGTATATACATTTGCATCCATATGCATACATCCATTCATTTGTAAATAACATACATACATACAACAGGTTGGAATATAGGTCCCCAACGAGTCTATAATACCCGACTTCGAGCGAGAAACATGGAAGACGAAGAACGTGCTCACCGTGATGCCTATTTTCAAGAAGAGTTCGAGTCTCTGAAGACAAGCGTGGTTTGCCTTACTAGCTTACTCGAGCAAACACCGAGAAATGCCTCTGGTGAAGGTCCTTCTAAGCGACCGGTCACCTTTAATCAAACTTCAACAACAGCTCAGCCCAAAGAAAGAATGAGTGAGCATGGTCAAGAGCCTCGACATAATCCAGCGTTTGTGCAATCAACAACACCTGTACCAGCCCCGACAATCATGGATGCATTTGCTAATGAATCCCATCAGGCCAAGTCATATGATAGCCTTGATAAAGAAAAAATAGCGGCGCTGGAAGCCAGAATCAAAGTCATTGAAGGGGTAGACTTATATGAACCAGTACGGGCAGCGGAGATGTGTCTAGTCCCAAATGTAGTTGTCCCGAAGAAGTTTCGTGTTCCTGAGTTCATCAAATATAGTGGAACACAATGCCCCATGACTCACCTCAAGTCCTGTTGCAAAAAAATGGTAGAAGTAGTGCATGATGAAAAACTATTGATGCATTTTTTTTAGGTTAGCTTAAGTAGGGCAACATTAAACTGGTACATGAGATAGGACAACAACACAAAGATCCGGAGATGGAAAGATCTTGTTGAGGCTTTTGTCAAGCAATACAAGTACACACATGGATATTGCTCTTGATAGAACTAGCCTGTCCAATCTAGGAAAAAAGGATAAAGAAAGCATAAGGGAATATGCTCAAAGATGGCGAGAATCAGCTGCTCAAGTCCATCCTCCACCTCTGGACAAAGAGATGGTCACTTTATTTTCCGACACACTCAAAGTGCCATATTACGAGCATGTGATGGGTAGTTCTACTCAACAATTCCCTGATGTTATGGTAGTGTGCGAACGCATAAAGCAAGGTGTCAAGAGTGGTAGAATTTCTGCACCTACCGAGAAAAGAGGCATCGAAAAGAAGGAGGTCAACCATGTTGAAGATGGCTACAGGGGTAAGAAAAACTCATCCCAAAACTACCACACTCTATCCCAAATTGCCAACATCAAAAAACTTGAGCCCTTTCAAGCCAAAAGCCAAATTGGAAATTACCAAAGGGTCCAAGAACAACTACCTCCATTACCACTCCCCCTGAATGAAATGTACCAAAAGTTATTAACCATCGGGCATGTAGCTCCCGAACCTCTGATGCTGGTACAACCACCTTAACCTAACTGGTACAAGCTAGAGCTCACCTGCGAATACCATGTTGGTGTCGTTGGACATAATATCCATACTTGCAACGCCTTCAAGAGAAAACTTTTGCAATTAATCAAGGGAGAGTGGATAGAATTGGAAGACACTTCTAATATGAACCCTCTACCTAATCATGCCTGAAGTGGTAGATCAGAAATGCACTAACGATGGAATGTCTGAGAAATCTGGAAGCACCGATGATCCAGGTAGGGTGCGAAAAAGGCAGCATAAATTTTAAAGGTCTCGAATCTCGACCATAGTTTTCGTTCATGAATCCTTTACAAGAGCTGTTGTGGGGAAGCTAGCCTAAGAGGATATTTGCCAAAATGAGAGGATAAAGTCTGCCCTTTTATTGTCTTTTTGTTTGATCATATTAGTTTTAACTTGTTTCAGTCTTGTTGGTAATTTGACTCATAATGCCACAAGACTTTCTCTGTCAAATGAACCTTTCTTGATAAATAAGATCATGTGTTTTCCTGTATTCATGATGCACCTTCATTTTTGTTGCTATTTCATACAAATAACACACTAAGCTCAACCTTCACCCACAAAACCACTGGTGTGTTTTCCTTTTCTTCCAAAACTATGCATGATCGCTCATGTTCACAAGGAGTTCAAAGTTTAGTACAAAAACAGAAATCATGTTGGCGTTTGTCCAAAACAAACGAGTTCTAAAAATTTAAGTGATTCTTTAGAAAGAATAACCATACACTTAGAAAACCTGCTGAAAAGAAAAAAAAACAAAGAAAAAAAACAAAAACACTATAAAGTGACTCTAAAGCTGAGTTTTATTTGAAAGAATAATGAGAAATCACTTTGCATACTCGTATGAAAGCAAGGCTTACCGATCCTAAATGCACGAGTTTGGAATGAAGAAAGGCCATCTTTGATAATCTTTTCACAAGGCTAAAATATATCCTTTGCAATCCCCTTTTGAGCCTAGTAATATTTTTTGAAAATAACCTTGGCTAAGATCACACCCCAAATTAGGGGCAAGTGCGAGAAACATAGAAAAAACCTCGATGATTGAAAATGCCCAAGCAACACTGAGGGGTAAAAAGAAAATTCTCAATCATCAAAGGTGCCCAAACAAAGCTTGGGGGCATGAAGAAAAATCCAAATAATCCGAAAATTTTGTGCAAAAAAAAAAAAAACCCAATACAATGATGCTTAAAATCAAATGAAGAAAACAAAAACAAATAAAAAGAGCCCAAGCCCAACACTGGGGGGCACGATAGATCATTTTGGAAAGACAATTCAAAAGACAAAAGGTCAGGAAACAAGCACAAGTGATCCTTAGTCTTGAAATCTCTTAAACACCTTTTGAGCCTGTAAATATCCTTTTTCTTAATAAGCATTACCCAAGCCTACATTACGTGCCTAATCAAGCCCTTTTTTTTATCAAAGACAAGCAATTTGGATCGGTAAGCAGTGCTTTCTCATGTGAACCAAATCATTATTCATGCAAATAAAATGAATGCCTTGAATGTTGGTTCTTTGAAACTCTCAAATTAAATCTGAAACTTTTTTTTTGACCAACCAAGTGTCACTTCATATTTTTCACCAAAATCAAAACAAAAATTTTTCATCACTTCTGAAAACCTCTCCATAGGAATCACTTGAATTTTTTCAGAATGAGTTTGCTTTGAATCAATGTCAAAATGTTTTTTGTGTCTGGAATAGCTTTGAAATTCCAAAATTTCTATATGAAAACAACTCCTTTCAAAAATCAAATCTTCCTTCATATAGCCTCATCCCCAAACCCGAATTAAATACTTGGGGCATGATCAAGCTAGGGGGCAATAAAAAATGCATGGTAGGGTTGACTCCATGATTCCCTTCCTAAGGAAATTGTCAGGTAAAATTGGCAACCCTTGAGATAAAAGGGCGGAAGACAAAGAAGTATGATGATATCAAGTCCTTTCTAGAGGTCAAGGTCACAAAAGATGACTCGAGTAAGCAAGAGCGAAAAAGCCATCGAAGTCTATTGCCAACACTCCAACTTTTGAGAAAAGAAAGACACCATGAAGAAATTGGGACCTATATTTCTCAGGTAAGTAGACATGCATTGTAACAGTCTCAAATTATAAACTCAAAATATATGATATATATTCGTACCTACAATTTTTTTTATTTTTTTAATATATATACAATTTTCCTAAAATTTCGGCAGAGTTTCCTTTGTATTCTTTAGATACCAAGTTATCGACTCAATCATTTCTCAACCTGTAACATCAATCACAATATTCGTCCCATTATTTGGACTTCAAAAAACTCAAGCATATTTCAATATCTCAAATCTATTTTCTATAGAACATTATAATAAAACTAATAAATTCTTAACATGCATCGTCTCTTTTTTTTTGTATTTGTGCTCAAATATATACACAACTAACCATAACTCAACTTAATAATAATAACAACATTATAAATTACATCATACATAAGATAATAAGTTAAACATTACATTTTTAGATATTGAAGTATATTACAACAAAATATTAGTTCTTCCAATTACATTAATCACATAAAAAAATTATTTATCCAAGCATCTACTTTCCAGATCAAGGGTGCGATGTACCTAAAAACATTATCGCATAAAACATGATTAAAACAATTGCACATTTTAATAAGTAATTGATTAAAGACTAATTATTCAGATACATTAAAGTGGCTTTCCCATTAATTTGTAAATTAATTTTCTTAACATGGCCATGCAATCAGGCATAAATTCCAGAAATCAAGAAATGATCTTCAAGGCTTGCCCATTCTCCAGGGCATTATTTCCACTAACTGCCCATTCACCAGGGCATTATTTCCAGTAACCAGAAAATAATTTTTCAAGGCTTGCCCATTCACCAGGGCATTATTTCCAGTAACTACCCATTCACCAGGGCATTATTTTCAGTAACCAGGAAATAATTTTTCAAGGCTTGCCCATTCACCAGGGCATTATTTCCAGTAACTGCCCATTCACCAGGGCATTATTTCCAGTAACCAGGAAATAATTTTTCAAGGCTTGCCCATTCACCAGGGCATTATTTACAATCTATAAAAATTCATTCTACAATAATAATAAAAAATTTTAAACTAATTAATTACTCAAAGGTGTTGAACACCTACCTGGTGTCCGTGCGCGTAAAGATGTCCCTTGTTGCTGATTAGGTCCTGCGGCCTCCTCTATACCAACAAAAATTACTTTGTCATTGTTCATTCATTCGAACCGTTAAAAATTCTAATACCCATTACATATTCTTTGATTAAATCCAACACCTTTAATTAAGTTTAATTGACTTTTAATTCAAGGAGGACAAAACCCTCCTTTATGAAACATTTACTTATTTATTATTTTTTTTTCACAAAAGTCCCTATACAATTTAATCTATCAACATCAATTGTCTTCAATTTGGTAAGATTCCTCAATAATATTATTTAAACTCCATTCTCTAATTTTTCTTCTTTATTTAGCCAAAAACTCCTCAATAATATCATTTAAACTTCATTTTCTAATTTTTCGTCTCTATTTAGCCAAAAACAACCTAGGGAATGAAGTGAAGATTTTTCTTTTCTCTTTGAAAAATTCTTACTTCATTCATATAACAACACTTATAAACCTTCATCTTCCCTTATTTTCCAAACAATTGTATTTAACCTCAATTCCCCCAAATTATTCCTCTTTTGGCCAAATATTCAATTAAAATGAGGAAAAATAATTTTTGTTTCTTTTACTTAAAATTAAACACTTACCCAATCATAATTCATGCTTTCTAACATGATTCAAACATAATTTGCATCATTCCTATAAATTATAACATAAATCCACAATTTCACATAATCATAATTTTGCATAATCCTTCATCAAACATAAAATTAAAGGAATTAATCATTTGGAGCATGTTATTTACCTCACTTTGATAAGGATTTAAGAAAAGAATGCAAGAAAAATCAAGTTTTCTTCTTCTCCCTCTTCAAACCCTAGCTTGAAATCCTTCCTTCACTGCATTCACCACCTTAAAATCAACCCCCTCTTTATGTTTAATTAAGTTACTCACTCTAATTACTCACTTTAATTAATGAAATCAATGAGCATTTAAGTAGAAAAATCACACAATTCTTCCCCCTCTCTTTCTTTGAAGCTCACGGCTAAAAGAGAAAAAAATGGAGCATTTATAGTCTAACTTTTACTTATTTACACATTGGCCCTCATTTCTTCTCATTTCTATTTTTGCCACTAAACTCTTCTTTTTACTTAATTCTCACCTTAACATCTTATATTTTATACTATTGTATCCAATTACAATACTTGGAATCCTTTTATTTAATCTATTCGGTACTTTATTTATTTTACTCAGATTATAATTTAGCGGGTTTTCACATGCATATTGATCATAATGCATTGCTTTCAACATTGTCATATCTGTGTTTCATCATCTACTTTTAGGTAGTGCGTTTTCTAACCCTACCTCCTTTTGAGTGCGCCTTTGAGCCCTTAATTCTCAAATTGTGCATTTTCTAACCCTACCTCCTTTCGAGTGCGCCTTTAAGTCCTCATCTCCTTCCGAGTGCGCTTTTGAGCCACCATTTCTTAGGTAGTGCGTTTTCTAACCCTACCTCCTTCTAAGTGCGCTTTTGAGACACCATCTCTTGGGTAGTGCGTTTTCTAACCCTACTTCCTTTCGAGTGCGCCTTTGAGCCCTCACCAATATTTTTTTCTGGATAGGTCACCCATTACAACGCGATCAATTCTCTATATTTTTTTTATCTGGGTAGGTCACCCATTGCAATGAGGTCAATCTTCCACCTGGGTAGGTCACCCATTACAATGAAACCAATATTTTTTTGGGTAGGTCACCCATTACAACGCGACCAATTCTCCATGTTTTTTTTTTATCTGGGTAGGTTACCCATTACAATGAGGCCATTCTTCCACCTGGGTAGGTCACTCATTATAACACGACCACTCTTTCTTTTTTCCATTTTTGGGTAGGTCATCCATTACAACTCGACCATTCTCCATGTTTTTTTTTTATCTGGGTAGGTCACCCATTACAATGAAACCATTCCTCCACCTGGATAGGTCACCCATTACAACATGACCACTCTTTCTTTTTTCCATTTTTGGGTAGGTCACTCATTACAACTCGACCATTCTCTATGCTTTTTATCTGAGTAGGTCACCCATTACAACTCGACCATTCCTCCACCTGGATAGTTCACCCATTACAACACGACCACTCTTCCTTTTTTCATTTTTGGGTAGGTCACCTATTACAACTCGACCATTCTCAATGTTTTTTTTTTATCTAGGTAGGTCACTCATTACAATGAGACCATTCCTTCACCTGGGTAGGTCACCCATTACAACATGACTACTCCTCTTTTTTTTCATTTTTGGGTAGGTCACCCATTACAACTCGACCATTCTCCATGTTTTTTATCTGGGTAGGTCACCCATTACAAAGAGACCCTTCCTCTACCTGGATAGGTCACCCATTACAACACGACCACTCCTTTTTTTTCCATTTTTTTGGGTAGGTCACCCATTACAACTCGACCATTCTCCATGTTTTTATCTAGGTAGGTCACCCATTACAATGAGGCCATTCCTCCCCTTGGGTAGGTCACTCATTACAACGCGACCGCTCTTTTTTTTTTTCCATTTTTGGGTAGGTCACCTATTACAACTCGACCATTCTCCATATTTTTTATTTGAGTAGGTCACCCATTACAATGAGACCACTCTTTCTTTTTCAACTTGGGTAGGTCGCCCATGAAAATAGACCAAGGTAAGCGTGAGTGTATGGGCTGGTCAACCCTAAAAATAGACCACTTTGAATATGTGTGGGCAGGTCGCCTATGAAAATAGACCAGGGTAAGTGTAAGTGTATGGGCAGGTCGCCCGTGAAAACAGACCAATTTTCTTCAAAAGGGGCAGGTTGCCCAAGATAATGTGATCATCTTTTTTTCTTTTTCTTTTTCTTTTTCTTTTCTTCTTTACAAACTTACTATGCAAAATCTTTGCTTCGTAAGCATTATAAAGAGGGGGCAACTGTCATAACCTATTTTTGGGTTATTCCCCAATTCATGTTTTTTTCCTCTCTTAAAAAAAATAATAAATACAAAAAAATCAAGAAATATAACAGTGAAAAGAGGATGCCAGAACACTCAGAAAATAGTCAAAATTTGGTTGAGGAGGTTTAGAAATACAAAAATTAAAATTTGGCAGTATTTTATTGACTGATGATAGCCTTGTTGACAAAGAAAATTCAATTTGAGGAAGAAAAGTCCAAAAATTAGATGTTGGTGGACTCAATTAAATTATATTGGAGGTTTAATTGAATTTATGGAGGGTTTGATTGTAAGAAAAATTGATTTTAGAGTTAGTTTGGGCTTTAATTGGAAGAAATTAAAGTTCTGGGGTCAAATTATAATTTTTGAAAGTTAATTTGGTCAAATCAGGGGCTTAATTGAACAAAATTTGAAGTTTGATGGCCAATTAGGAACTTAATTAAAGAAATTCGAGACCAAGGATCAAAATGCAAAACGCGCACAAAAGGAAGGACTGACTTAAAATCTGGCACTTTGGCGCCAGTTTTCATTTAAATGAAACGACGTATTTTGGAAAAAATGAGGTCATTTCATGCATTTTCAAAAAAAAAAGAGAGGAAAAATGAAACAGTGCTGTTTTAGACGGCACTATTCCTCCTCCTCTTTCCTCTGGACATGCAATAAGTGAAGAGAAGTTTTTGTTCTTTTTCGTTTGTTTCTTCCTCTCTCCCCCTCCCACGTGCTCTATTAGAGCCAAAACTAGACGCCACCCGCCTTATGATGAGGTGCCAGAGAAGTCGTGCCCCGCAAGTGACGCCTCCATTGGCCACCTCTACCGGCGCTGTGGCAGAGCAGGAGACGTGCGCCCCATGCATGGATAATGATGGGACGAGGAAGGGTCGACCCCGCTCCCCCTGCCCCTATAAATAGCGACCTGAAAGGAAGAAAAGGAGGAGAAAAAAACTGCAGAAAACAAGAATGGAGACCGAGAGAGAGAGAGCCCGACATTGTTGAGAGAGAAGGGACCGAAACAGTATGGATATCGACAGGGAGATCGAGAGCGACAGACGGGGAAAAGGAAGAAAAAGGGATAGACGGAGCAAACCGGCAGAGGGGAGAAGACACAGACTGGTGTCTCTACGTCGAGGAGAGGAAGCACCGCCGCTGTCATCGGGCTTCCCAGTCATCGCCACCACAGCGTCACCCAGAACAGTCACCAGCATCACCGTCAACTCAACCATCCAAGATCATTGCCTCAGGTAATTCTTCTCCTCCTCATAGTCATCAGTTGTTATTCATCTTCTTGCATGCAAAACGTGCACTGTGCACGTTCTGCATGCAAGAAGAATAATGCGCACAGTAACCAATTATGGTTGTTGTGGGCTGGAACATTAGCCCAGCCCATACGGATGGGCTGAGTCCAACCCTTTTTTTTCTGTGGGCTGGAACATCAACCTAGCTCACGCGGCTGGGCTGAGTCCAGCCTTATGGCTGGGCCTATATTCATTTCATTTTTTCTTTTGTGTGTTGTGTGTGTGTGTGTGTGTATTTGAAAATTGTGATTTTTCCACGCCATTTTGATTAATATCGGTCTGTATTTTTATATCGTAGAGATACAAATTCGATATTAAAATACTCGGTTTTCAAAAAAAAATATTTTCATTTTCATGCATACGGCCAAGTCTCTCAAAGCTAAAAATCATATTGTATTTTTTATACAACAAAAAAAAACTAAAAAAAATTATTTTAGCATGCATTTTGGATTTAATAACCAGTTTATTAAAGTTATGAAAACTTGGCCAATATTTCAAAAAAATCAAAAAATATTTTGTTTTGTTTTAATGTCTGGGATTACGAATTTATATGTAAAATGTATTTCTGATATTAAAAAGGTATTTCTTTTATAAACATTAGACCGGTTAGGTTTTACCCCATAATATAAGAACCTCCTCACTGAGGAAGGCTTTTCTTGAACCATAGATAGACCAACATGATAAGACCATAGCTTTTTATCAAACTATCAAACAATGTAGCTTACCTTAGGTAGGGCGTATTTGGGGTGCTAATACCTTCCCTTTACGCAACCAGTCTCCGTACCCGATCTTTGAAATCAGTTAGGGTTCCTAATGACTAGAATATTAAGTGGTGACTCCCATTACATTTTTTTCACTGATAAAAGACAAGAATTCCTTGTCTTCTCATATTTTCCAAGATAGACACTCCACACCTAATGATGATGAGGGTGGTGGGCGATTGCCGCGATGCCGCACACGTGCGACAAAGAGGACCAACCAAGTCATCTGGATAAGGCTGCAATCTATTGACCAGAACTTTAGTAATTAGATTATAAACAACATTACATTAGCTAATTGGGTGAAATGGCCTTAGATTCGTTGGACTCCTCCTTAGGAATGAGCACCAACAAGGTCTCTACTAAAACCCTTTCAATTTTTTTTAATTATTCTAGTTATTAAATTTCTTGTTACTTGATTGATATAATTTCTTTTTGATGATTAGGAAATATGAATTTTATTCACCTCTTTTTGAATTATTAGAGGTCGACATATATTTTTAGTTTGCAATACTAACAAAATGAATATTAGCCCCTTTTCGGTTTGTCATTCCAGTTCACTTTATCACAAAATCAAGAGTAAAACCTTGTTTAAACTACATGGATAAAATTGAGAATTTTTAAGCTATGAAGAGGGGGTTAAACCGTAGCTACAAGACCTAACTTAGAGTTTGATATGCCAAATATCTAGATGAAATGTCAACTCAAGCTTTGAATTTTTTAAAACCCTTTAGACTATGTTGTTTTGATTAAAAAATAAAAATAAAAAAATAAGTAGGTGATATGATCAAATTATTGATGTTTTCTCCTTAATGCAAGACTGTCAGAGTAGTAAATAACTTCGTAAGATCAAGGTCGATCCATATAGAGGTTAATTATACAAAACCATAAATAATAAAAGAAATAGATTTGAAGAGAACTTTGAGATGTGATATTAATGTAAAGATTAAATAAAGATAAAACAATTATTAGGATTAGAAGATCCACTAATAGTATTTCAAACAAGTATAGTCCAAACTCTTTTTATTACTCAACTAGAAGAAAAAAAATTAAACAATTACCAAGGTTAGAGAATTCACTAATGATATTTTAAATAAATATAGTTCAAACTATTTTTATTACTCAACTGGAAAAAAAAATTAAACAAAGATAAAATAATTATCAAGGTTAGATGATTTACTAATGGTATTTTAAATAAGTATATTTCAAACTCTTTTTATTACTCAACTGAAAACCATGCACAAAGAAGGTTCCAACCGGATGATTTATCATTGATGACTCATTTTTAGTTATTAACATGATCATATTAATTATTTTATTTGATCAACGTCAATAATTGTAAATATTATCAAGTATTCATGGTACTAACTTATGACAATAACAAATCGAGATTATTTCATAGCTCCAGTGTCAGTTATCCATACAGTAGACTATAAAAAAATCAAGTATTTGTTGTGTTAGAGGTTATACACCACAAATCTAGACTCGCCACTAAACAAGCAAGGTTTTAAGATTGATTAAGATACAAATTATAATATATGTTAATAGCAAAACTTCTTGAATTTGAACATTAAAGTCCATGTTGAGTTTGTACTATACTTATGCTTATATCATTAGTATAACCTTTTCACCTTGAAAAAAAAAAAACGTAACAAGATTAGAAGAAAAACATAAATAAACAAGATAAGAATATAGTAATGATATAAATCAATTAAGTATAATAAATGAAATAATAAGCATAAACAAGAGATTAATGAGAATATAACATCAAATAAAACTTTAACATTACAAAAATACAAAAAAAAAAAAAATCAAGAGCATGTTCTTGATCTGAAAACCGTGATGTATAAATATATGGTAAATGCCTCCTTTTATAGGCAAAAAATTAGAACTACTGATTTGGCAGTTAACTATTAATTTGGTGGTTTTACAAAACATCATTGATAACATTAAAATTTAAACAAATGATCTTCATAAAAGTTATGGATATTTGTATCAGTTTTCCAAGAAAAAAAATAATTGGTTCATTTTGACTTCTAAAACTTGAAATATAGGTTGAACACCAACACCAAACAATGTCTGGGTTGTAGGACAAACTCAAACTTCTCTTTGGTTGCTAAGATTTGAACTTCAGAATGACAATATTGAATCCTGGACTCTTCATAAATGTTTTAGGTCTATGTTTTAACTTTACATAAAGATAAACCACACCTAAATCCAAGGTCTACAACTCTATTTATGATCCAAAAACCAAATGGTGTTCTAGTTTGAATTGAACCAGCCCAACTAGAATTTCTTTTCAAAACTTAATCGTCTCTTTGTTTTCTCAATTTAAATAGTTAAACACATTCATAAATCTTTTAAATTGTGTGATATGTCTATTTTATAAACCTGCATTTAAAATGAATATTTATCATAAATTAAAGATATTTTATGTTATTAGACTTATTATTATAAAACATGCTTAAATTAGAAAATTTAATAACACTTCAAGTACAACATAAAAATATAAAATCTTAATAAAAATACGCTTTTGCTAAGTTTTCTTATTTCTAGAAAATGCAGTTCTAAAATCTTTGATGGCGTAGAGGTTTACCGAATGATCTTGGTAAACTAAATTGGATTAAAATAAAGAATCTTGGTGACATAACATTGTTTAGGGGCACTAATTGCAGCATGTCCGTATCGGCAAGCAAAATTGGATGCAGCACAGTTGATTTTCATTGGTGGATATATCATGTGGAACGACTAACGAGGTATAATTTGTCCTTCCCAATAATTTCAGGTATAGTTTTAAAACTCGGCTCGGTCCAGCTGATCAACCCAGCTAACCCGGCACTAGAACCAGGCCGGGTTAATGAATAAACCGGTTAGGAATTTGACCCGGCAAAACCCGGTCAACCAGGGACTCGATCAACCTAGATAAACCCGGGTGTGACCCGGTTGTGTTTTTTTATATATATATACATATAAAACGCCACCGTTACAAACCTTTTAAACTATGAAGAGTTGAAGCCAAAAAACCTAATCTCTTCAATCTTCAAACCTATATGATTTGTTGCAAAGAAGAGTAGAGGAATTTAAGTTCAAGGGAAGCTTGTTACTTGTTTGGCTCTCTTTAGTTCAAATGTATGAATCAAGGTAAGATTAAGTAGTTGTTATCTCTTTAATTTTTTGTTCTTCATCTGGGAAAGGTATTAGTAACTCCCTGGATTAGGGCCATGACTCTATCTCTCACCTTCTCTTCTGTTGCTGTCAAATAGAAGATTAAAATTCTGATTTGAGAATGAAAATGATATGGAATAAGAGAGGAAATTGTGCGGTTTTATTTACTATTGCAGAACCAAGAATTAAGGCCATGCAATTTTACTTTTTACAAGAAAAAAAACAAAAACCGAAGAGCAACAAATAACCAAGTTTGTTTGAGGGAGGGGTATGGGTTGTGTCTACAACTTGCATACCTTTATTGGTTTGTAGCAGCATCAAACACCAACCTTCTGATTTTTCAGGTGCATCCAGCATTGGTTCCAAACAAAAAGGTGAGATGGAGCTTTTCCAATTGCAGTTTGAAGAATGTAGCTTTTCATGTGGAGCATGAGAAGCATTTGTGTTTATTTGTGTATGATTCTGAGTCCAGGTAGATGTAGAGCAACTGCTATCTTTCTTTGGCAGCCACAGGGAGGATTTTAATTTTTCTTCGCACACTACAATCACAGATCTATGTACAGAATTACCTTTCAGTTGAAGAGGATCTGACAGAGTTTGCAGACTCATTACTTGTTAATCCAGAAGAATATGGCACTGAAAATGCTACACTATATCTCCCAAATGACCATAGCTTACCAAGGTCATCAAGGAAAGCTTATGCCGAGGATAGCAATGACAGAACAACTTATTATGCCTATAAAGAGGTAATAAATAATCTCCAATGACCATTTGTAGCAATGCTTGATTCTCTTAATAATTATTTAAGAGAATGCTAATGGAAGCATTGGAGTAATATGCAACTTACTCATTATTTCAATGCCATTAAGGATATTTTTTTTAGAGTCGTGAAAGACCTTCAAGTGAAATGAAATTTTATGTTTTACTGAGTTCATGCACAGGTCAACCATTCTAGATTTGCTGCATTTCTAGGCCAGGAATCATTTTGTATTTCATGTGTAATCTTTGAGGACACTTAAAAATTTAACTTGTCCGTTCATATCTTTATGACAATCTGCAAACTTGTATGGCCAACATTTTCAAGTCCTTAACTACGAAGAAATCAATAATTAAAAAGCCAACAAGATTGATCACTTTTTTTAGCAGTCTATCTTCAACATGTGTAAGTTGTGGGGTTTTGGGATTTATACTTTTTGACTTTTCCAGCTGTTAGTTTTCTTATACTCATCCAGCTCCATCTCCCGTAAGTTTCATGCTTATTGTAAGCATGCAACTATTTGCTCCTAAACTAGTTAGGTGTTGCATTGTAAGGTTTTATAAGTCTTGTATTGGAATTCTTTTTTTTTTATTAACCCGGGTCAACCCATCTAACCCGTGACCTGATCATTATACCAAATTGATCACCGGGTCGAGTTTAAAAACTATGGTCTTAGGCCTGTGCTGATGTTTCTTTTATTATTATTATTATTAGTATTATTTATTTTATATATCGATATTGGCATGTTGTGCATGATTTTTCTTGTTTTTAATTTCTTTATAAGATCAAATTTATGAAACATCACCTTACAATTCGATATTTCAATTGCTTGTAATTGGATTTTTGAAATCTTCTTAAAATAATAGGGTTAAAACAAGTTACTCTCATGAAAATATTATATTATAATAGATTTGGATTATCGGGACAACTATATTAACCTAACAATTAACTAATAACTATGCTATTTAGAAATTTTCTCAATTACAATTTTTTCAACTAGATAGGTGTTATGTGTTATGTTGTAGGTTAATATATATATATATAAGATGTTCAGGTGACACCTTTATTTTTAAAAAAGATATGAAAAAATTGAGACCTAAATAATTGACTTGATTGGATTCAATAAACTCGGTTGATTTAATAATATGATTAAAAAAAATATCGTCAATAAATAAAATAAACAAAAAAACATTAATGATAATTAATTATGAAAATAAACTGTCAATATCAAATTCGAGAAGAGAAGAAAGAAAACCTTATTGAACACTCATCATCGCTCTGTCATGGACACCGCCATACCATCAAAAAGAGTTCATCGAGACAATTCTAACACTACTGCAAAATGTTGCATGACAATGCCGAAAGAGGTCTCATATACCGTCAAAGCAAAGAACGTCTCATGCTTATATTGAATCAATTAATTTAATTTAATTTAATTCAAAAACAACATTTTAAAAAAAGCTAAATTTAATATAATTTAACAAGATAACCCTGATCATTTTAAAAATCAGTGAAAATCCTATAGAAAGCAAATAAAAAATAATAGTGGAGCCCAATCTCTAATTAAATAAATGTTAAAGGATGAAACTAAAAAAATACAAGTTTATAAAAAGAGGAAAAAAAAAACCAAGTAGACCCTATTGAATCTCTTAAACCTAGGTTAATCTCCAAACTAGAAACCCTAGACCGTCCTTAATCAAGAAGCTCAATTTTACACCAATTTAATATTGAAGGATGAAACCAAAAAACAAATATCAACTTAAAAAATTTGACATAGTAAAAAAATAAAAATAAAAAAATAAGGGTCAAAACCTGATAGGAAAAAAACCTGAAGGTAGATGAAATCATAAAAAAAAAATTAATATTTTTCTCAAATAAAACAAATAATAATCAAACGAATAAAGATCAATTCTAACAGATAAAAAAATAAAGGATAAAATTAAAAAAAAAAATCTAATTTTATAAATTATTTCAAATAAAATAAATAGTAATCAAAAGAACAATGACCAAATGTGAAGAAAACAAATTGAATGGCTACTCTGTAAATTTGGAAGGTTAGGCATAAAATTATGGAGGAGAGAGAAAATAAAGGAAAAAATAAAAGGTCATTGACATCAAACCGGAGATTAGTAACTCACACGCGTCGTCTAGGGATGGAGGGGTTACTGAGATGATTGGACGTCATCATAGAAGCCATCGTTTGGTCGTCGAACACCTCCTCACGCATCACTAGAATGACACAGCCACAACTCAAGTGTTCATGCATGTAATGCACGTGTCAGTCACTTTTTTAATATAATATTTAATTTTTTTAAAATACCTAAGTGTCCATTAGTCTACTTGATTGGAACCAAAAAAACAAAAGAAAAATACAATAAAGCCCTTGGATGTGAGTTAAAGAAATTTTGTTTTTAAGAGTAATTTAGTCATTTAACTATATTTTAAAAAGTGAAAATACAAAAAGCTCCTGGATGGCAGTTTATTTTTATTTTTTATTTTTGCTTTTAAATGTACTTTAGTTATTTGACTATGCTTTAAAAATGTTAAAATGTTGATTTGTCTCCTATTTATATGATAATAACTAATGAAAATGATTGTATTATTTCCAATAGGTAGTTCATTGTTTTATTTAGAATAGAAAAATAATCATTATACTGCTTAAATCTAAGTAATGCATCTTGATCTAAAAGACTCAATCATGTTAGTTTTTGTTTTTTTAATTACTAAAATGGTTGAAAAAACCTTTTTTCTGGCACCACAAACCAACGTATGATAAATAAAAAAAAATGAAAACTTTACAAAAATGAAAATAACCTCACAAGGAGTAAGAAAATCAGATAAATAGTAAAATAAAACTAAAACACATTAGATTTATATTACTAGATCCAAAATAATTATAAAAAAATATGATAAATAAAAAACAATGTTGTTGCCGTTAATAAATCATCTTCATGTGCTCATAAAAAGGATAGTGCTTCTAAGAGAAAGAAAGGGAGGAAAACAAAGATGATAAAAGGATAATCTTTAGAGAGAGAGAGAGAGAGAGAGAGAGAGAGAGAGAGAGAGAGAGTAGAAGAGGAAATTAAAAAAAATCTATAAATCTAAGTTAATAACGATATTTTAGTATTTAATTATTATTATTTAAGAAAATTCTAATGATACAAAAACAAGTATACATATGAAGGTATTAATTATCAAAGAATCATCTCAATCCAAAAACTTAAGATGTTAGGTGAGGTCTCAAAATATGATTTATATTATTCTCTAACACACCACCCAAGTAGAAGTCATTTGGGCTTGAAACTTGCACAGACCCACATTACCTTTGCTTGATTTTTTTTTATCAAATATATAGGGATGATAAGATTCGAACTCGTGATCATTTGGTCATCAAGGCTTTGATACCATGTCAAAGAAACATTTCACTCAATAACTTAAATTTTTAGATGAGATCCCAGGATATCATTTATATTATTCTCTAACATTAATGAATAAAAAATAACTATCTAAGTGAAGTCATAAACTTTATAAAAAAAAATTTATTCTATCAAAATGTTCTTTCTATCAAGTTTAATTTTATTATGATCCTCGTCATTAATTCTAGAAAAGTCTGGATACCTTTAAATATTGTTTTTTTTATTTAAGCATAATAAAGAATAATGATGTCATATTTTATCACTAGTGATTAATATTATAGATATTTTGGCTAAGGAAACAATTAATTTTACAAAGAAATTATTGAGTAGAAAACTAATTGCATGAAATATGTGTATATATTTCACAATATTTTCTTTTTCTAACTGTGTTGCACGTGATCTAAACAGTAACATATGTGTATATATTTCACAGCACTCCAAGGTTTGTTCTTTCTTCTTCTTTTTTTTATCACTTTGCAACCATACTTTTTAAATATTACACATTTCATCCTAGTCAAAGCTGATTTTTAAAATAAATGAAACGACATTATTAATATTGCTCTCATATATATTAAAGCATCGTAATTAATCATGACCACACATCGCATTTTCTCTCCTCATCTTCAACTTCTCTTCTCTCCGTCTCCTAATCTATCTTTCAGACATAAAATTAAAAAAAAAAAACCCTAAACACAAATCAATCTATAAAGAAAAAGTCAAAGAAAGATTTACCTTAACATGTCACATTCTCTCATCTCCTTTCTCACACACTCTCTCTTGTTGTTGGCATTGATTTCTTCGAGGAACTTAACAATAAAAGGCAAGTTTGAATTGTTTTCATCAATAAACGAGATTTCAAAAATGTTAGTGCGTTAAATTATTAGAATATAGATTTTGTTTCCTCGTTTTTTAACAAAAACCTTAACATTATTAGTAGTTAAAAATTGAAAATGGGACCCTGAATCTGTAATTTGTACTTAAACGAAAAAAAAAAAACTCAAATTTAAAAATTAGAGCTATTAGTTTAAAAAACTCTAATTTTTATATTGTTATTCAATTTATATGTAATCATTAAGTAACTTGTACAAACCATGCAAGAATCAAAATGCTAGATATATTTGCGCATCATGAGAGTTCATCATATGTCGACAAATATTGGGGCTTTGAATATGTCTTACATAAACATACTATTCATACACAAGCAAGTCTTTGATATGGACTTGTATGGCATCACATCAAGGTTGATAGAGAAAACAAAATATATTATGATGTTTCGACCTTAACAGTATTAAGTATGCATGAAGGTGAAGTGAACATGCATTTATATATTGATGTTGATCCAGTTATTGATCCTGTACAATGCCTTATTCAAGTAATTTTGAAGATGACAAGCAATCAGGAACCAAATATTTTGTTGCCCATGATCTTGAAGTTGAAAAGGTGATATTATATTTTGATGATATTAGTCCTGATAATGATGAAATGGGTTTTGAAATATGTGTTGATATTGATGTTGATAGTGATGATAATGGTAATGTTAAATATTCTAATAGTGATCCTAATGTTGGTTATAAAATGGGGTCTCAAATAGGTGTTGATAATGATATTTATGGTGATGCTAGAGTTAAGATGGATTATGATGATGAACCAGATGATTATTATATCTTTTCTAATGAAGATGTTTGGTTAAAGATGAGTGGATTGATAGTTTACAAGTTGATTTTTCTACTAGTTAGACATTGAATGATGCTTCTAGTTCTAATAATAACTAGAAGATATGTAGTGACGAAGATGATGTCGATGTAGAAGTTAAAGAACAATCTAGTGATGAGGATAATAAGGATAAAAATAGTAATGAAAGGAAAATGAAAAGGAAGAAGACGAATGTGGATCCAATTGTTGATTTTAGATGTAAGAGGTTTAAATTTGTAGTTGATGCATCAATAAAGTTTGAAGAATGTTAAATTTTTTCAGAGATGTATTGTGAGAGTATGAGGTTAAATATGGATATCATGTTAAAAGATATATTAATCAAAAAGTTAAGGTTGGTGACATATGTATGGGTGATGGTTATGATTAACGTATATATGGTTCTATTGTTCTTGGTAGTCAAATATTCATGATAAAGTCATCGAGGGACAAACACACTTGCATTTAACCTACAACTATAAAAGTTGTAATTTCAACATAGATAACAAAGACATTGCTACCAATAATTAGTGTTAACCCATCTATCTCCAATGAATCACTTTCGATGATTTTGGATGATAAATTTGGTCTTAAGTCATACCATATCCAATTATAGAAAGCTAGGATAAAGGTTAAAGAATATGAGAAAGGAACTCATAATGAGTCTTTTAAAAGACTCCACAAATATATCCAGCTATTAAAGCAAAGATCTTATGTATATTTATGGTTTGACCCTAATTATAATTTAAATGTGCATTCACCGTTATCAGATCCAAAATTGAGCACATAACTGGCATGTAGGTCAAGGCACTCTTAGGACTGCCTTGCTTATGGCAAGCCTCAGACCTAAACATAATTCTATTCAAAACTAAAATAGACACTGATATAATAATCAATCATCCTTATAAAATACTAGATCATAAACACATATATATGTCATCCCAAAAGAATAACCCGAAAACTATTATAATTGTGGAGCTCAAGCTAAGCACAATATAACAATTCATATATATACAATATGGGTAGCAAAATGAGAAAGCCCACATGAAAAAGAAGTGTTAGGCATACCAACTTAAAGTATAAACAAGAACTCCTTCTTAATAAGTAGTATTGGATCAACTAATACACATTATAGGTCTGAAAAGATTAAAATGATAAAAAAAAAATAAGTTTCCCACAACTTAGTGAATAAATGATACCAAACATACAAATAAGAGACCGAGTTATAACAAGATTGATTCATTAAGTCCATACACGAAAAAAATATAACTAATAAAACCACTCACACGTAAGCATAATTCAAGTTAAGTCACTCTTTAAAAGTACTATAAGTAAAATTAGATATAAATATAAGAGTACTACAAGTCAGAAAATCAGATATAAGAATGGTAGAGCATCATAATATATATGTGCAATGATCTTTTACACAAGCCAGTGTCACCCCCGACTAGCTATGGTAATCAAATTTCATTATATTGACATAGGTTAACATTGTCTTGTTTGTTAGTGTAGGTATTCTAACTTATATAACTCTATAATCCATATCAATTTAATATTCTAAAATCACACAATAACAAAAGGTAGATAGTCAACTAACCGTATTCATATATAATATTATTCATATTCTTGATTATAGTTATTAATTTTATTTCTATAGTTATATTTGATATTATTTACTTACAATATATAACAACAATCAAATCAAGACAAACATCAACATTCATCAATCGCATAAAAGTAGTATGTGGGGCTTTTAAAGTACCTAAACATGTTTTATCGTAAAATATAATCAATTCACAATTCAAAATGAAACCATAAAAACATGATAATACACCACAAATAAAACTTGATTATCTATCAAATCTATCTTAAAAACTATTATTTATGACCATGGACTAAACTGATTGTTTTTGGAATTTAGTGGTAAAATCCTAATTTTCCAAAATTCAAGCACCAAAATGAAATTACATCATCTTTGACCTATAAACATATTTTCCAGGATTTTAACATGATTTTTTCTATATAATTCTGCAATAATCCCATATATTTTTTCTAATATCCAAATTCCTTAAGTTTTGCTCTAATCATACCAACATTTATCAAATATCAAAATCACATACTAATTATTCATAATCTATCTCAATCCATGTATATATGCATATATTACAAATTAATTCAATAATCTCTTACTTATCAACTAATCTCATATAAACCCTAATATTTTCAATAACTATATGTTAAGAAAAAGAAACTCATAACTATGTTATAAAACACTTAGGAAAGAAATAAAGAAAACTTACTCAGAAGATATATATTTTATGGCTGACACGACCAAAAGATTGATGTCTTCTCCCAAGTGCAGGAGTGTCGAAGTAATAAATAACCCGGCAAGACCGGGGTCGAACCACAGGGAGGTGAATTATATAAATTACAAATAAAGACAGATTT
>Ga0325414_1001368_pt1 | contig 23335 bp, 12 predicted proteins | sample PopdelMetagenome_8_FD_206183 | JGI IMG/M metagenome (GOLD analysis project Ga0325414, IMG submission 206183) | Populus deltoides microbial communities from Bellville, Georgia, United States - Leaf-PdKOR-R3 | ecosystem: Host-associated > Plants > Phyllosphere > Phylloplane/Leaf | place: USA... | reverse complement strand
ATCAGGCCTATTAATTAGCCCAGCATGGATGGATGACGTATCTCTCTGAACAGGTGTTTTTATACAGCCAATTTAGCATCTTTGAATTTGAAACCGTTGTAATTATTAATATTTATTCAATAGAAAATAAAAACTTAAATAAAAAAACAGATAAAATCATATTTATATCTTATCCAAGGTAAAAATATATATTTTTATCTATCCAGATTCTTTTTATTTAATCCCCTCTCTTATGTTTTTTTTCTTTCTTATCACCCTGTTTATTTATCTCTTATTAAATAAATATTAATAGTAACTAACATTTATAAATCACATTTACAAAGCTAGGAGATTGTAGGTATGATTTTTAATTAGATAGTTTATATTATAATAGCGGTTTTTTTAAATAATTTTTGTTTGAAAATACATGAAAATAATATATATATATATATATATATTTAAATTTATTTTTTACATTAACCTATTAAAAAAATCTTAAAACACCAAAAAAATTAAGATTTCTAATACTTTATGCAAATTACTTAATCCTCTGAATTTGAAAACACAAAAGTCTCCTATATTAATGAATTGGTTTTTTTTTTTTTTTACAGAACGTGTTTTACAAAATTTTCTTTTTTTCTTTTTTAGATGGTTTGATTTTAAAAAAAACAATATTTTTATTGTTTTGGTATATTGATATTAAAAATGAGTTTTTTAAAAATATATTATTTTAAAATATTTTTAAATAAAAATATTTTAAAAAACAATTATTATATTGCAATAAAATATGCTTACGTGATTTGAAAGAAAAAGTCCTGTTTTTTGTTCTGGTTTGATTTTATATTTTTTTAACATATTAGGTTTTTTTTTAGTTGGGAAAGTAGTTGTTTGAAGTTATAAGAGTGTGTTTTTAGGAGTTTTTATGTTAAAATATGTTAAATTTAGGTTTTTAAATAAAAAAATCTCAATCTCAATTTTCTAGTTGCCTCTTAAGTGATAAAAAAAATTAAGGATACAAACTACACGTCTCCTACCTTTTCCTTTTCTACTTCTTCTTTTTCTTTAAAAATAAAAAACCACATGGTGTTCATCCAATTTAAAAAATAAATTAAAAGGATCTAACTGAATGAGCTTTAGCTTATTATTATTATTTTTATTTATGTGGAGTGTTTGAGCCAACTTGTACATATCTTGAATAATTCTCACGGTTCCTGAAAGTAAATCTTTAGTGACCATCAATATCTTGAGCTTATTTTTAATAGGCTAGATGTGTTGTGTATTGCATACCTTTTTTTTTTCAATAATTTATATTTAATTTTTTTAAAATTAAATAATCTAAAATTATATATATATATAATTCTTAGAAAAATTAATAATGTATTTTAGACATTTTTCTATTAAATTCCATTTATCTTTTACTTTTTTCTTGAATAAGATGATTGAAGTTTTTTATAATGCAAATGTTTTTTTTCATACAACTCATTATAATTAAGTATTTTTTAATCTAATTTAGTTGATTTACTATGATCATTTATTTTTGTTATTATATAATTAAATAAAAATATTTTAAAAAAAATTATTAAATCTGATTGTGTCCATAACTCAGATTTTAAGATTGGTAGGTTGATTCAAATTAATCTAATATGTTATTGCCTTATTATTTTTTAAAAAATATCATTTGGATTTTTTTAAATCAAACCGCTTTTTTAATAGTCTTTTCGTAATGTCTTTTGACCTGCCAAGTCGATCAAATTATATTATATCAACTCCTACATGGTTTGATTTAAAACATAGGTTAGGCAGGGATTTAAGCTAGAATGTTTTCAAGATTAACCAGTTAAGACAGGTTTGATGCCACTTCTAAAAAATTTCCCGTAGTAACACACAAACATTATATTATTCTTATAATTAAAATTTGCATTTGAAATAGCATAGAAAGATGTTTAATAAACAAATATTTTGGTAAAATGTTTTTTTTTTAAAACAATTGAGCATGTTAATGAAACAAATGGGTTTCAGAGGTATCTTTTTATCCTTATTTTAAAGAGTCCTACCTTTTTTATTTCCCATGTCTTATGAATGCTTATAATTTTTATTAAATAAATGATATAGAAAAAATGTTGATTTTTTTAATCTAATTTAAATATATTGATAAGAAAATGAAGAATTTTTCTAGAAAATTATTTTTTTTCCATGAAATTTAAATCATTACCCTTTTATAAAAAAAGATATTAGTGCCATATAATTATGTTAAAAAATTAAAGGGCTCCCATAACACATGATTATATTTTTTCATTTGCCTCTCAACTTCATGTCTTAGATTTTAATTAGCATTGAGATTTTTTTAACATTTATTGACCCCTGTAATTCCCAATATATTTTAGCAAACATATTCCTTGGATTTTGAGCCAATGATTAAGATTTTCCTTGTTGCTATACGTTAACAACTTTTTACACTAACAGTCTCGCCGCATAGCATTAGCTATATCTAGTCAATCTCTATTTATATTTTATTATATTTTTAGTAGAGGTGTATAAAAAAACCGAATAAACTGAGAAAACTGAGAAAAAATTAATTGAAAAAATCAAATAAAAAAAACTGATTAAACCAATTAGAAAATCACAAAATAATCCCGGTTCGGTTCGGTTTTCGGTTTTGTAATGCAGGAACCGGTTAACCCGGACCGAACCGAACCGGTTCAACTAAGTTATCTCTTGAAAAAAAAAGGAGTATAAATAGCATATTTTCTAACCCTAAACTTATCTCATCTTCTCACTTTCTCAGCCGCCACCTCTCCCTGCCTCTCATCTCTGTCTCTCAAATCTGCCTCTCATCTCTCAAATCTGCTTTCTTCTCCATACTCTCTGCCTGTCATCTCTCATCTCTCAAATCTGCCCTCTCATCTCTCAAATCTGTCTTAGGGTATCACAGATCCAACCGAAGAAATATGATATTTGAGCTCTGTCTGGGCTGAGTTGTGTTCTTGATAAAGAGGTACAAGATGCAGTTACATGCAACCTGTTACATTTAGTTGAACAACCTGCAATACTTGTGATGCTCAGTTATGACACAGATGTTTGTCATTGTTTGCCATTTTACAGGGAGGATTTGTTTTTCTTTGGTCTATGATTTACTTCTGCAACACTTCTAGTTCTGGCTCAATGTTCCTTCCATTTTCAGATTGTCCGCATTATTGTCTTTTGGGATTTGGATTGTAAATTTCATGCTATCGATTTGGAAGCAAGTACAGAAACAAAAGTGCTGACAAATGTGGTCAATAAAAAGCCCAGAAAAAAATCAACCGGAATAATTTCGGTTTGAACCGGTTTGGAAGGGAAAAAAACCGAACCGAACCGAAATTAATCTGTTTGAACCGGTTTTCGGTTCGGTTCGATTCCAAAACTAAAAAAAAAAATAAAATCGATTTGATTGTTTATTTTGATCCAAAACCGGATCGGACCGAAAATGCTCAGCCCTAATTTTTGGATATATCATAGAGAATTTTAACATTGAATTAAAGATTTATTTTACAGAACATAAAATTAATTGGTTGTCAAAACCAAATTGAAAGAATAAGCATCAAATTTAACATAACTAAAAAATAGAGCTGTTTTTACAACAAAAAAAAAAGACAGAAAAAAAAAACCAATTCCACCCTTAAAGTTTGACATTATACAATTTAGATTTTTTAGTTTCAGTCAAGAACTTTATTTTTTAAAAAAATTTATTCCCTGAATGTTGAAGAATAAGGAAGAAAGTATTCATCTAGCTATTAAAATCACCAAACTTTATGTCAAATTGTTCGTCTTAGATAAAAGAATTAAACAAAGGTGGTTTCTCTCATTAAACATGATGAGCAAAGTAGATTAAGATCTGATAATTAATCATTGATTCAGTTTGATTTTATTTTTTAAAAGTGATTAGAGGATTTTAGGCATCAAAATATACTTAATGAGATTTTAAGATGTTTTTAAGGTCTAAATACTTGGACCCAGGAGATGTGTTGTCCATTAAAAAAAAAAAACTAAGTCGATGATGCAACATCCATTTAAAAAAAAAAACCAGGTGCTTGGCTTGGTCTGACTTGCTCATTTGCACCTAGCATTTTCCATATGGATTAGGTGCAAGAGCTGCATGACATATTTTTCTTTTTTAAAAAAGAACTTTTATTTTTTTTAGATTTAATTTTTAATTTATACATGCTCTCTTATTTTTAAAAATATTTTAAGTTCAACTTTTAAAAAATATCAATTGATATTTTTAATTGTTTCTATGATTTTATAATACTTTAAAGAGATTATTTTAATTTATCTTTATTTTTTTTCATTTCAAAATTTAGATTTACAAGTTGTATTTATATATTTCATTTATAAAAACAAAAATCATATATAATTAATAAGTAGAACTACCCTAGAAGATAAAAAAAACATAAAATAAAAACGATAACTGAGACAAAACATTTAAATGTGCATCTATGTTTTCTTTCTTCCAGAAAAGATTAACTTTTTGTTAATGACTCTTATTCGATTTATCAATTTTTTATTTTTTTAATCTATTTTTTAAAAAAACAATTGCTTAATTAAAATTTTCTTACGATACCAGAAAATTAGATCATAATATATACAGTCATCTTTGCTTTTATTTAAAAATTAATTTGAAATTTTACCCACAACATAGCGAAAGTGTAATTGCTATTCTGGAACTATTAATATAGATCAAAACTTGTGTTATAATTACCTAAACTAATGAGAATTTATTAATTGTATAAAAGTAACTAACCACGATCTCATATATTATTATATTAAAATAATTTAAACCATCCCCGACAACAAATTGTTACAAGCCTCGATATAATATGAGGTTCGATGCACTGGCTGATCCCAGAAACGATAACCTGCTCTGAATCATCCGCGTCTCTTTTCTTCTTATCTCACCTTTTCTTCCTCTTCTCCTGATGGTATTACAGAATGAACGGTTGGGAAAATCTAAAATCCTGGCAAAATTGAAGGATCTGGCTATGCCTCTTTGGAGGTCTGCAATTTTATTTAGCAGAGCAAGCCTGTTCTCCCTTTTTCTTTCATCTTCCTGCACGCAGACAAAAGTAATGTTACACAATATGGGAATTCTTTAACCACGATTATAAGTGATGAAGTTGTTAAAACAACCGCACATGGAAATTATTCTTCGTGTCCAAGATATTTGGGCTTGAATATAAATTTAGTGAATGTATTTTGTTATACCTAAAAAATCAAGTTCTTTATGAAACAAGTGGTTGGAGAAGCCCTGATGATGCTTCAACAGACTCATCAATCCCAACGCCTGTAAGATGGATCAGTCAAATAAATGTCATAGTCTACCAATACAAATCAAAGCAAATTGCCGAATATTTCAAATCCAAAAAGCAGCATGACCCATGGGGAAAAAAGTGAACTCGATTCCAAGAGAGTGATCATCTCATGAAGAAAGAATCAAGTAGCAGGATAAATTTTGCCTTTTGTGGACAAGAAAGTGCTCCTCTCTCTTCATCTGTTTCAATTGCCGCCTCATCCACCACATAAATAATTTCATAACATTCCAAGAAGATTTTCTAGTACTGACTGGCGCTCAATAAAATATACAAATATGTTGAAGTTCCACCATTTTAGAGACAACCACAGAGACGCAAGAAGAACAACGCAAAATAGAATGGTATGTCAGATTCAGATGCTATCTGATCTTCAAGAGAGAGGAAGCGCAGTGACACCAAGGTCTCAGAAACCTACAGTGACAGAGACAAGTCCATGTCAAAGGAGGTGAGGTTTTGTTGGCAAATATACTGGGAAATGACTTTAAGGAGGACGAGAGGCAGCTCACTGTGGTTGTGAAGCTATGAATGGTAGAGGATCAGAGGATGTAGACAATTGAAAAAATTTAGATCCTCGAGATGCCACTATTGAGGTTATAATCATGGATGGTGAACTAGTTACTGCATATCTTAGAATGGCGACTCCACAGGAAAGGAAGGGGAAAAACCAGAGGGGACGGAGGAGACGAGAGAACACATACAGCAGGGAACCCAGAAAAAAGACAGACGAGAAGAACAAAAACAAAAGAGAGAAAAACAGAAACACCAAGAACGAGAGACGAAAACGAAAACTGGCAGAAAGAAAAACATAAAGAGGGAAGAACAGAGAGAGACAGAGAGTAAGATAAAGCAAAAAAAAAAAAAAGACCAGAAATCAGAGAAGAAGGGAAGGAAAAACAGAAACAGAGGGGAAGAAAAGCAACATTGGCTAACCAGTTCTCCATCACCATCATCTTCATCTTCAAGCAAGAGCTCAGGAACGCTATTCTTTCTCTCGCCCCGTTTTGCAGTTCTAATTCTCAACACAGCGCGAAGGTCGCACTGTGCAGTGCACGCGTGCCAATTGCCCAGCCGGGTCAGTTGGGTTCATACCAGTTGTACGGGTTGAGCTGGACACAGTCCAGAAAACAGAAAAACAATAAAAAAACTGGGACCGGGCCGAGCCCCAGGCACATCCGGGTCAATCCCCTTATAGACAAAAGTTTTCAATTTAAGCACACATAAAAGTATCGGAGTGCTTCCAGTATCAACATAGAGGAATTAACACAATGCGTTCAAAAACTTTCATAAAAACTAGATAAGAAAGATTACGGAACACCAGTAAACAATCTTCTAGACCCCTTGCTTTCCCTATCCGCGTCATCCATCTGCTTGTTTTCTCCATGCATACGCATGTCTGCCGCCTAGGAGCTCAAACAACCCTTTTCTTCCCGGCACTGCTGCGCCTATGTTCCTGAGCGTCTCCGTTCACAATCTAAGAACTGATCACCATAATCCGAGCCTGGTGAGGCTCCTGCAAGCGCCTGCCACTCGTTCTCCTATAGACAATTTCAGATTATAAGAGTTTAGATAGAAGAACATGTTTGAATGTTAAACCTGTTTTGCGAAAAACCAAGTATCATCAAGTTAGTACCATCGTGAAGTTAGTGTAGACTACTAAACTCAATTATAATAATTCAGTCAAGTATAACCATTTAGGAGATGGTAAGAGCTTGAGACTAAAAGGTTTATTTTTTCTGTGATTTCAGGTTCGAGTTCTATGATTACTCATATGATGGCCACTGGAGACTTACATGGTCGTTAATTTCAGGGCCCGTAGGATTAGTTGAGGTGCGCGCAAGCTGATCCAGACACCCATGTTAATAAAAAAAATTCAGTTAAAATAGTATTTATGTTTTATTGAGATAAGTATGAGACAACACTGATTGTCTCACTTAAATTCTATATAAAAGCTAGTGTCTAGTTTTTTTACAAGTGTGCGTGAGCACTAATAACAAAAATAAAATAAAGATTTTGAAAGTCTCTATACTGTGTAAGTGTGAGTGAGTGCAAGAGATTCATTGATCTTGCAATTTCTGTGTTGTTTCTGCTTCCACAGAACTGGTATATTTCAGAGTTTGAGTGTAGCAATGGCCTCCAAAAACAATGGTACTCAAATTCAATTACAAATTCCTGGCCTCACAAAACAAAACTATGATTCATGACGCATACAGTACAGGGCTCTTTTGAAGTCTTAGGAATTATGGGTTTTAGTAGAAGAAGGATAATGAACCAGAGGTAACAAAAGATGAGGTAGCCTTGAGTAATGCAGAAAAACAGGTTCTAATTGAATCTAGAAAGAAAGATAATAAATCCATATTCATAATTTATTAAATGATGGCTTCCACAAAAACTTCTAAGGAGACGAGGACAAATTTGAACAAGACTGATGAAAAAACAAAGAGGTTACGACTACAAGCCTTGGAATGAGATTAGAAACTAAACAAAAATAATAATAAAACAATTTCATATTATTTTACAAGAGTAATCTCTTTAGTATATTAGATGAGAAGAAACGGATGGAGAAAACACCAATGATGTTTGTGTAATGGAGAAGATTTTAAGATATTTGAACTTAAAACTTGATCATGTTGTGGTAAAAATAAAAAAATCAAAAGATTTGAAGAAACTGATGGGATCTCTGCAAGCTTACGAGCAGAAAATTAAAATAAAAACAAAAAGAAAATCATCATTAGAATAAGCTTTACAAACAAAGTTGATCATTTTAAAGAAGCAAATCTCTTAAAAGAAAAAATAAGAAAGATCATTCAGGAGTCAAGAAACTTTTGGAGTAAGGAATTAAAAACAAATTTCCACAGGAAAAGACAAAATTATAGGAAGAAATCATGGTGGATATTTAAACTGGAGGAATAATGTTATATATATATATATTCAATGCTTTAATTGCAAGAAGTATGGTTACTGTGCATTAGATTGCTCTTAAAACAAGTCTAAAAATAAAAGAGTTAGTTTTGCTCAAAGGATCCTGATTTTTAAGAACCAACCTTGTTATTGGTATGTGAAAAAAAATAATTCCAATAATTATAGCATATGATATCTGGACACAGTATATAGCTTATAATTACATGTATAAAATAAAGAAAATGTTCTTTGAACTTGATAAAAAATACACTAGTAACATAATATTTAGTGATCTTTCTTAGAGACATCTTAAAGGTTGAGACATAGTTCTTATTAAACTAAAAAATAGTGAGCAAAGATTTATTTTAGAAGTCTATTATGAAGAATAATATTACGAGTCTGTGATAGTTTTTTAAGGGATTATCAATAAAAATGCAAGACAAAAACCTTATCATATTTTATGAATAAAAAATGATGATTACTTCTATGAAAATATCAAAGAATATAATGTTCTCACTAAATCTAAACATTTTACAATCAAAGTGTTTTAAGAAAGAAATCAAAGGTGTTTTAACTCTTTAACTTCCTTAATATGAATACTTAAATCATGAAGCCTTGATGATGTTAGGAAAGAACAAGAAGGTTACTAGAATGCCAAAGTTAGATCATATAAACAAAATAAGTGTTATATGAAAGCAACATAAAAAACTTTTCTAAATAGAAGTTCAAGAGCAGCGTAATCAATCCATCAATCAATGACAACCTTGTCATCTTCTTAGATGTATGTGTTCCTATCAAATCTATTTTAATTAATGTCAAAAAATATTTTTTTATTTTTATATATGATTATGACGGCAAAACATAAGTGTATATATTAAAAAAAAAAGACTTAATTATTAGATTTACAGAGTTCAAAAATCAAATAAAAAAAAACAAAGTGAATGTAAGTTGAAATGTTTAAGAATAAATAGGGGTGTAGAGTATACATCATATAAGCTTGATGAGTATTGTAAAGAAAACGACATAGTACATTAATTAACCATGCCTCAAACAATTCAACAGGATGAGGTGTCTAAAATAAAAAATATAGTTATTATTAATATGGTTAGATGTATGTTAAAAGAGAGAAAGTGTTATAAAGAAATTTAGAAAGATGCAATAATTTGTGTTGTTTACTTGTTAAACAAGTTTTTTACCAAAAAAAAAACTTCAGAAGAAGTATAGACTCTAAAGATTTCAAAAGTTGATCATATAAATATTTTTGATAATATAGCTTATGCCAGAATTCAAAAAAAAAAAAAAGAACCAAACTTAAAGATAAAAGTCAAAAGCATGTGTATACATTGCTAGGGTATGGTCATAATTCATGTGGCCATAAACTGTATAATACAATCACTAAAAATATTGTAAAGTTAGTTTGAGAAAGAACAAGTATGAGACTAGGGTATTGAAAACCAACCACAAAAACTACCTTTAGAAAAAAAACAAGAACATAAGAATTCCAAGTTATACCATCTTCACCTCTTTTGGCTGATAGTCCAATTGGATCCTCAAGTTTAGTTTCAAAAGGCATACATGAGAGATATGATGCCATATAATTCATCTTGATAATACTAACATGATTTTTTTTTTATAGGTGATGATCCTATTATATTTGAAGAAGCTTCTCATGAAGATAAACATAATAAGGCAATGAATAAAAATGAGTGTTATTAATAAAAAATAGTACATGAAAGTTGATCTTCAAAACTCAAAAAAATAAAAACACAAAAGAAGAAATGAAGAAGTACAAAATCAGACCGGTGGTAAAAATCTACAAACAGTAGTATGAATTTGATTATGAAAATGTTTTTACTCTATTTGCAAGAATAGAAACTATGATATTGATGCTTTTTATTTTTGCAACAAAAAAAATGAATTAGATTATGTTGTTAATGGCAATCTTGAAGAAACAGTCTATGAAGAGTAACCATCTAAATTTGTTGTTGAAGAAAAAGAACAAAAGGTGACGAGTTTAAACTCTCATTACTATTGTTATAAAAACCATATTATGCTTTTTATGGCATTTCTTTTCTATTTAGAGTATTTACTCTTTAGAGTATGAATTAGATTATGTTTTTAATGGTAATTTTGAAGAAAAAGTCTATAAAGAGTAATTATCTAAATTTATTGTTGAAGAAAAAGAACAAAAGGTGACGAGTTTAAACTCTCACTCTTATTGTTATTATAAAAACTATCATTGTGCTTTTTCTGGCATTTCTTTTTTATTTAGAGTATTTACTCTTTTTTTATTGTCATATCCAATTAGAAAACATGAAAGTTTGACTTGGAATTTGATTCACAATGCAGTATTATTTCCAGTGATGTTTTTATGTTGCAAACACACAATAAAGTCATCCTAATTATTGATCAATTAAGATCATTTATTGATGGTGATCATTTTAATAAGAATATAAGGCTATAATGGCAATAAAAATGATGTTAATGTTTGTCAAACTCATGAAAATAAAAATTATTATATGGTTGAACTTTGAAGGGCGTGTTAAGAAAACAATCAAGATAAAAATTCTTGATTATTTTCTAATATATAAAAGGAAGAAATCAATGCAATTAATTATTTCTATCATCTAATCAAATGAGATGATCAAGTATTTTGTATAATTTTTTTTATTCTATTTTTTATATGTCTTGTTGTATAGTTATATATACTCTACATGAGTTGAATGTAAAACATATAATTAAATTATCAAAAAAATATCATTCTTCTTTGTTCTAAATTTTCTTTTCTTGATTGCTTTGAGTTGTTTAATTCCTTGATTTTTTTTTATCAATTGCGAAATAATTAAGAATATTTACCTTGATTATTTCCTTAATATAAGTTGAAGAAAGCTCTTTATAAATTTAAACAAGCACTAATAGCATGAAATTCTAAAATTGATAGCTATCTTACACAAAATGGTTTTGTCAAATGCCTATATTAGCAAGCTCTATGTGAAGAAAAACTCACAAGGCAGTTTGATATTTACTTATTTATATATGAATGATTTAATGTTTACAGGTGATGATTCCATCATGATTGAAGAGTTTAAATAGCATAGTTTGAATTGGTAGGCTTGGAATTGAAGTGAAACAATGTAATAGTGGAATTTTTAATTCACAAGCTAAGTATGCTGTAAAAATCTTCGAGAAATTTTCCATGAAAGATTGTCAACTTGTAGATACAAGAGTTGAATGCGGAATCAAGCTAACAAAAGAAGGGGAAACAGCACAGGTGAACCCAAGATATTATAAAAGCATTGTAGGGTTTCTACGATATTTAACATGTATTATGCTTGATATTTTATTTGAATATGGTTTGGTCATCAGGTACACAAAACATCCAAGGAATTCACATTTGAAGACATCTAAAAAGATTCTTTGTTTTGTCAAAGGATCCTCAAGTTTGGTTTAATTTATTCTATTAATCATCACAAGATTTCAAGACCACTAGTTATTGTGAAAGTTACTGGGCTCGAAACTAGAAGATAGGAATAGCACAACTGATTTTGTGTTCTATTTAAGAGAAGCTATTTTTACTTGGTCTTCCAAGAAAGCAGTATCAATGTATGAAGCAGAGTACAATATTACAACTTCTTGCGAATGTCATGCAATGTGGATGAGAGAACTACTAGAATAATTATAACAGAGCTAGTACATGTTAGAACAAGTGAATAAGTAAGCAGTACATGCAAAAGAGTTTTGTTATTTGCAAAGAAGCTTGGTGTTATGAGGCTTGATAAAACAAGTTTAAAGGGAAAAATGTTGAACATTAAACTCGTTCTGTGAAAAAGCAAGAGGAGATTTTGAAAGGATAAAATGTTACGATGCTTGATAAAACAGGTTTAAAAGGGAAAAATGTACCATGAAGTTAGCATTTATATTTGATTGAGATTAGTAGGAGACAATACTAAATATCTCACTTAAATTCTATATAAAAGCTAGTCTATGTAAGTGTGTGCGAGAACTAATAAAGTCTCTCTACTGTGCGTGAGGGTGAAAGAGATTCGTTGATTTTGCAGTTACTGTACAAAAATAGCTATATAGTTAATGCGATCCTTTCAAGTAAAACAGGGGGGGGGGGGGCTTTACCACGTCTAGGCCGTACTCTGTCCTGACTGCAGCCATCTCCTGAGCATGGTGTGCTTCTTTGGCAGCCATCTCCTGGGCATGGTGTGCTTTTATGGCAGCCATCTCCTGAGCATGGTGTGCCTTTATGGCAGCCATCTCCTTTGCGTGGCGTGCTTCTGTGGCAACTTTCTCCTGTGCGTGATGTGTTTCAGAGGCAATGTAACGCTCCTTGAGACTGTTGAAGGCCTTAAACCAAATCAAAATAACACATTGAGTAATAAATTAGTGCACGAAATTAGAAAGAGGGAGCACGTAAAGAAAATGAATAGATAGATACCAGCTGGTAACACTCATCAGGGAGTGATTGACATGGTTTAAATGAGCCTGACATTACCGAGCCATTCCACCTCATGGCCGATGCCATTGGGTTAGGAGCCCCTTCTAGCACCTCTGTGCTGGAAGACGTGCTTCCCCAACACTCCCTTCTACCTGCAGAGTGTTTCTGCTGCCACAAAATTCGTGTATGGGATATTATTACGTTGATTGTGATTATAATATTGATAGAAGTAAAAGGGATAAGATTCAATAAAAGTGAAGGTATGGTGTGAAAATAAAGAATAAGAATTTATCTAACTGGCTCTTTTGGAGGAGAAGTAACAGAGAAGTAAATTGCCGAAAGTTACAACCTTCAATACACTATAACATGCTCACCAAATCAACAATAGTGTACGTGTGTGTACCAAAATCTTTCCTTTTGATGAGAATATAGAAGACATGTGTAGTGTTTTACTTTTCTGAAGGAAAAAAAAAGAGAGGTACGAGGAAGGAAAATGCACCCCTTCGATCAGCTCGTAAAGCTCGAACGTTTGAGCAGTTTGTTTTTCAAGGCTGTTTCCAGCTTTTTTAAGTTCCTCCGGAATGGTTTCCAACTCATGTGCTTGTTTCAAACTAGTTCGATCTCTAGCTTCCTTCGTTTGTTTTTCAAGCAGATCTACCTGTCCTTTGAGGTAGGCACACGTTTCTTTGAGAGTTCCCGCCTCTTGCTCTGTGATTTTAATCTTTTGCTGCACCACAGTGTATGTACAGAAATAAAGAGGATAGATGAGTTAACTAAGAGAAAAGGAACACAAATTAAAGAGTAAAGGTAGATACTATCTGCACACTACGTACCTTCTTTCTAGCATTAAAATTCCTCTGGCATTGTTGTTTCCTTTTTCTCTCAGCTTCAGTTAATTTCCTAGAACTTCCAGGTTTATGATCTTTCTCGCCTGTGTTCCGAGCACCTATAGTTTTCAAGGAAACGTGTAGAAGTGTTTGCACGAGCTACTTAAGAAAAAGTGCGTTATGTGTTTTTTTTATTATTTAAAAAAAGGCTGTCCGTTAAATGGACAGAAAATTTGCCCGTCATGCCGAATTTGGAGTCCGGACTAGCAAGCTTTCAGTTTCTAAGATAGGACCAAGTTCACTAGGCTGTCCGCTATGTTCTTAGGCTCGATCAAAAGGAATTCAGCTCTGAAACACATTACAATGCAATATTATGAACTCTAAAAGGTTAGAACGGCACCGCACATTATCCACTGTTGTTACACGTAATTCTCCATCGACGCGGCGCCTGACCTCCTACGATTACAAACTCATAAATTGATAAGGCGGCACCTACATTACTTGCCTTCCTGTTTCATCAACAGTTACCATCAATGATAAGAACAACGCCCACCCTATCTCGTGCTTTCATCAATAGTTACCATCAATAGATTATTCACCTCGTGTTCTTGTACAACTGGAGTATCGGGATATCTTCTATTCTTCTAACAAGAGAATTGCTTTCACAGGAAAGCATATATAGTAACTAACTCCAGTCAATCTATTAATCTCAGTGACCAAATCTAATTTGAATATAATGGTCTAAAAAGCTTCTAGGAGCCTGTGAATATTTTGATTATTAATCCCCCAATATCCATGATCTATATATATGCCACACCAATCTGTAAAGGAAACGTGGCTCTTCCAGCTGCATTTATAAAAGGAAAAAAGCCAAGCGCAATCCACTGTACTTTCCAATAACTTGTATACATGGTTCCCATAAGAAAAATAGTGGCATATAGTTCTGTAATGATTAATTAATCACCTCGTACTAATGAATTAAATGCTCAAATAATTCATAATACAATAAAATCTTGAGTATTAATTACCTTATATATATAATATATATATCTGCTAGATGTTGGATGCTTCTAATATTAGAATTAATTAGTTAATGACTTCTAGTGATGGAAAAAAATGGATGAGCTTGAAACCGAAGTTATAAATTCTCAGTGTTAGTTTCTTCTGATATGATTATATATTTATGGTTAATTCAGATCTTATGATAGATAATTAGATTGGGATTAGAAATGATATGTGCCTTTTTGGTCGGAGCTAGAAACATACTGATCATAGATTAAGGGGCAATACATACCTCCAAGCCCTTCGGGTGCATCCTTCTTTGAATCGGACGCCATGTGAAAGAACAGAAGCCGAGTAGAAAGGACTTTGGTGTTGATTGGTATACCTTTATTTACTTGATCGAATGAGAGAGATGTTCATATATAATGGAATTAGCAACGGGAAGACATCATCGCGTGAATTCGAGCGAAATATCACGACATCATCTCTCCCACTTTTCATTTCAACTCAAGGGGGGTAATTTAGAGATTTAGATACTTGAATATGTAAAGATAGTTCATGTTGTTTTTTAAAATATTTTTTATTTTAAAATAATATTTTTTTTTATTTTTTAAAAATTATTTTTGATATTAATATATTAAAATAATTTTAAAATATTAAAAATATATTAATTTAAAAAAAAATTAAATTTTTTCCAAAAATACAAAAACAAATAAATTTATAATAAAAAAATTGTTAAATTTAGGTTTTTCATTGTACGATGATTGGGTCCCATATGTTTTAAATTTATTTATCTAATAAGTTTAGAAAATAATTTTTTAGATTTAAATTAAGAAAGTTAAACGAAGAAAACAAGCTTTCTCAACTTTACCTGTGAAGATTTTAACACACGATTATTATACTTGAGCTGCTATACCTGGCTGCAAATCCTGCTGCATCGGCGGAAACATTCATTTCCTACAGCAAACTCGAGCGCCATTCTCTGATCTTGCCTTCTACATTTAAGAACAAGAAACCAAGGGAACCAGAGTTTAAATCCAAGAAAGGCCGGAGAGAAACAAGCACTGATACACAACACAAAACTGCAATATTTTGTATACTCACAGATCTTCGAGTCTTTCATGCATAATGTGCAGGCACAGCAATACGATGTGAAACGGGACTTGAAGGTTAATGGACAATTTATATATCTGTGGCTCCGAGGTACCGTTCATTTATCAATGAGCGACGAAGACTTAAAGACTCAGGACGACTCAGGACAGAAAATTGAGAGGACAACGCCAGGAGAAAATTAAATTAAATTAAATTCCAAATTGAGTGGCTCCAGGGAGTATTGTATATGTGATGGGGCCCATTATACACGTTCATGTTGAAAATTATTATTTGTTTGATAACGCCTTTTTGTTTTGGTGGGAAATTCTCTATCAACTTTAAAAAAAAAAAAAACAAATAACGAAACTCAAAAGTACAAATACTACGAAACGGGATTTTGATAGCAATTATTGATCACTTTATCAGTATTTTGAGTGTAATGTCATTGCAGGTTCATGTTTAGCAGCATTTGCATATTTAACTTTAAGAGTAATTATATCACTCTTATTAATACTTAAGATAGAACTTTAGGACGTTAGATCCGAAGACATTTGTTAATCTTAAATGACATTAGAATTCAATCACAGTTAAAATAAATATTTTTACATTAAATGTTGTTATATATATATATATATATATCACAATTATCGCTATAAAATTTTAAAAAATGTTTCATAATATATACATTTTCAAGTAATTATATCACTCTTATTGATGTTGTATAAGAGAAAAAAAGCTTTGAGTTGTTGCTGCATCATTTGGTTTAATTGTAAAGATATTTTTTATACCAACTTATATTTTAATAAAAATTAACACGGTTTCTCTTTAATGCATGGAAAAATGAGTTCATCTTAAATGATTTTTAAGTTCAGAATGTTATATTTCTAGATTATTTAGCTATGTATATATTAGAGTTTTCTACAAAGAAACATGTCAATTTTAATTTTAGCACTTCCTAGAGTTAAAAATAAGTTATTGTTATTTATTATCTAGAATTCTGCTAAATTTAATTACCAGGTCTCATTTATGTTAAATTGGTGTTTCCTGGATTTAGAGGGATGTTTCAAGTATATAATTATAATTCAAACCATGTACTGAGATCTTTTGAAAAATTTTAAATTGAAGTATTTTGACTTAACTAATTGACATTTATCAAATTCTGTATCTCATTTGTGACTCATTTGTGAGTGGTGATGGACTTATTTCGTTGACTCTGTATCTCTAAAGTGGTGATTTAATATGTATTTTTAGAGTGATGAGTTATTGAAATTTTTATCCTTTTGGTTTGAAACCTTAGAGTGGTGAGTGAAAAAACACCTTCTTTTGTGTGAGTGACCTTTTCTATTGGATTTTCATACCATCCAGATATCAATTTTGATGTTCCATTCCAAGATTGTGTGTGTGTAACCGAAAATATTAATTCAATGTATATGATTTTAATTCAAATATAAAGATAAATTAACTAATCAAGTTTTAAGTGCATGCTGATGTCAATGTATTCACATTGACATCATTATTCTTCCCCGTATTTCAAGAACGAGTAATGAAGTTCATTTTCATGGATTTCTTTCATGTTGATGTCGATAGTAATGAATCTCATTGGTATCATTAATTTCCGGTACCGGAAAAGACTAATCAAGTCCAAGTAAATGTTAATATCAATAATCCACATTGGTATCATTAATCTTTCATATCGAGAGCGACCAATTAGATTCAAGTAAATGCCAATACAAATTATCTTTATTGGTATCATTAGCCTTCTATACTGAGAATAACTAATCAGGTTTAGAAAAATACCGATACCAATGATCATCATTGATATTATTAGTCTCTTATATTAGGAATGACTAATTGGATTCTCAATTTTTTTTCTCTTTTTTTAACCACTAAATTATTTATTTTTTAATATCACTTTAGAAAGATATATGAAAATAATTCTACTGGTGCATTAATTAATTTGGATAGGTGTTAGACACCTACCTTCCACACGTGACGTTCCAGCTCCTGCTTTTGAATGTGGTTCATTTACAGTAGTATTCTTAGTCAACACAAGATAATTTTATCATCATTACTTCTCATAATCTTTGAACCCATACTTAATTTCAAAGTAATGCATTTCAATTATTTTCTCTACATGTGTGTATATGTTATTTATCTCCAAATTTTATTCTTTCCTTGTAATTCAATATTAACTTGACACAATTAAATTCAAAAACACATTTTCATGATGATTACATGCACCATTTGTATAAATTATCCTCGCCTCGTTTTATGGCCAATTTGGCCGAACCATGCATTAAGAAAACCACGAGTTTCCTCCAATTTCTACACCACCAACTCACCTACACAAGCTTAACACAACCTTATTCAAGATTAAATCAATTTTGTTATTCTTTTTCCAATGTCTCCTTTGCTGGAAATTGTATAAAAGGAACCATGAGTTCCCTTTATATGCCAATTAAGGAAATTGCTCCTCTCCCTTTTGATGTCTATTTGGCCGAACTTGTGTACAAAATGAAAGGCAAGATTTTTCTTCACTTTATCTCAAAATAACACTTGACACATTGTTTAATTACTCTAAGAAAACTTGTTTCTAGCATCACACTACCCATTTAAATAATTAAATTCCCTAACCCAATATTTCATAATACATAACAAACACACAATCCATTTTAATCCACGTTAAAACTTTAAATTAAGTTCGGATTAGGTTTCCTCACCTCTTAAACACAAAAACTTAGGAAGAAAATGAAAAGAAAAACAATTTTTCCCTTCTCCTCTTTCTCCCCCTCTTCTCCTTTTCAAAATTGCCCCTCTCAAGCTACAATTACCCTAGAATTTCTTCAATTTCATAGCTTGGATCTTCTTCTAGCCCCTTTTTATCCTTTAATTCAAGTGTTTAGATGAGATTTAAAAAAAAAACTCTATAATTACCCGAGAATTTATTCAATTTCCTAGCTAATATATCCTTCCAACCCTCTTTCATCCTTTAATTCAATTGTTTGAATGAGGTTTTTAAAGAGATTTTAAAGAAAATTTAAGAATCCTTCTCCCTCTTTTTTTTTTCTCTCATTGACTGGCCACACTTTTTCTTAAGGAAGCCAAGTGTGTATTTTTATATTGGTCAATGTGCCACAAATCATTATAATGCCCCTCCTTTTAATTTGAGTGTTTTTCATATAACTGATTTTCCAGTCTCAAAGTTTTAGTCCTTAAAACTCTATCTCTAATTATTTATCATTATCATATTTATTTTTTCTCAATTTATCTAGTTTATTATCAAGTTGATTTTAATAAAAAATTAAAACATGATCGGGAATGTGAGTCTCATCTCACACATGTCTGGACTTTAAAGTGTGAGTTGGTTGAGCATTCAACCTTGTTTTTTGATGGGGTTTTTGTTTTTTTTTTAGTTTTTTTAACCAAAAAAATTTTATCGTATTCACTTACTCTTTATTTTTTTAAAAAAATTTAATTGAAATCGGTTGTTTATTATTAAAATATTTAAATATATATGGAACATGATTATAATTTTTAAAGCTTTTAATCATACTAAATATGGACATATTATTTTGATATTTTTTTAAAAACATGCTTTAACAATTATATTTTTTAAATAAAAAAAGAAAGATTGCTTCCGATTAAGAATATTATGTTGATTAAGATAAATAAGAAATAAATTGATAGAAAATTTTACTTTTATATAAAAAAATCAAAATAATTGTATTTTCAAATTCAATAATAATTATACAAAATTTTCTAAGAACTGAAAACTTATGTTATATTTAAAAACAATTGTGTACCCGCATCGTGGGCATACCAAGTATATTAACTATGTCAATAAAATGATTTCTGCTTTTATTTTCTTGTCTGCTCAAAGCACAGTGTTCAGCCCTGGATTTGGAAACATGCTTGAAACATTATTTTTTAAAAAATTAATTTAATTAATTATTTTTATATTTTTAAATTATATTGATATAACAAATATCTTTTTAAAAAATAAAAAATATATATTTTTAAAACCAACCGGTATTATACTCAAATAAGGAACTTTATAGACTAAATGGGCCTTTTGAGTCGGGCTCAACTTGTTTTTATAACGATTTGGGCTTACACTCAGGCCTGCAACAAAAGGCAACATTCACGCATGCTCGTGTCTAGGGAAAAAAAAAAGAAAAAAGAAAAGAGGAATTAAATTGATGCTCCTCCTCCATCACCGGACACCACATAAACATTAGCGTGCAGAACAATAAGGAAGCTTAGCATAGCCAGCTGTTAAAGAAAAAGGAATGGCCGAAGAAGAAGTTTTAATAGAAGTAGAAGCGGTGCTAGCCATGTATGGCGACGATTGTGTGATTCTTGAGTCTTTCCCTCCTCATCTTCACCTCCACATCAAGCCCAGAACCGCCGATATCTCCTCCCAACAGGTCCCCCACTCTCTCCCCTCTTCTTTTGCTTCTGAGGTTTGATTATTTTTCGTTTCGAAGCACAAAATTCGTGAAAAAAGCGTACGGGAATTAAATATGTTTATTGTAGCTTAAATTTCTATCTACCTTATCGAGAAATGGTGTAAAATGTTTCTGAAATTGTGGGCAATATTTAATAAAAGTTGACAGTGCTGATTCTTTTGAGCAAACCCATTTAGAATATAAAGATTGCAATGTGCCTAATACTTATTGTATTTTTCGGATCAAACCCTAATTTTCGTAGATTATTTTTGAGTAAAGATATAAACGAGGTATTGATACTGTGAATTGGAAGGGAACGTTGCACTTGTTTTTATCGATACCAATCTTCATGAGATTAAAACCAGCATAAGTATTCTGATGCATCCAGCTGTCCTAGTGTGAATTCTATTGGAAAAAAGTTTCATCTTTTGTTACCTATCATTGCATTCAAGGACATGCATCGTTTTTTCCCCACTGCTTGTAACTTTATTTACTGGGATCGATGGGTGATGACTGTTTTGTATTTCTTTTGACACATATATGACTGTTCTCGGCGACTTCATTGTTTTCTTTTTGTTTTTCTTCTGAAGTTCGTGGAAGCAGTAATTGGGATACGAGCAGGTCCTCAGGTATTTTATGACGTCAACAAGTTGTCAATTTATACGTTTCCCACTTAATAGGTGCAATTTTATTTGTTTTGTACTGACTTTTGTCTACTTTCCGTGGTAGTACCCAAGCAAACCACCATGGATTGATCTCATAGAATCCAAGGGTCTTGATGGAGAAAGGCAAAAGCAATTGATAACTGGCATACAAGAGAAAGCATGTGAACTGTCCTCTTGTCTGATGCTTGTAGCACTTTGTGAGGTAATTGCTGCATTTTTCATTTAACAAGAATTTTTTCTGCCTTGGTATTGTAATTTCATATTGTGTTCATGAATTGAGGAAACCATATTACTTGCCTCATATGATAAACTATAGACAATCCTTGCCTTAAATTGATTTTCTTTTTTCTAGTTGTCATAAATTTGTGGGAGTCTTCTTCAAGTTATTGGCTGCTTTGTGAAGTAGATTCATGTGCTGTAATATGTGGCTTGTGCCAATTAGCATTAAGATAATGCTTTAACGCATCTTATTCTTTCTGTTTAGTTTGCTGGGGTTTGTATACTCTCTAGGGATGGCATTTCAGTAGAGGAGTTGATATCACAGATTCAAAGTCCCTGTTATTTTCAGGATATGAGCGTACTTTTGAATTGTCTGTGAGTGCTAAGATAGGTGCTTGGTGTAGAATCACCGAGGTAATGAAAGATCATGTATTATAACTTAATGCATTTGGGAAGAATATATTTGCACATTTACTGGGGTGATAACACATTTTCAAAATGCTATTTTACTGAGCATTGTGTTTTACTTGATGTTGCACTAAGAAAAATAGTGAGTGTCTATCTACTAGATTTCGAACTTCTTGGCAGGAATGCTACAAATTGCCCAATCTAAAATATGTTTAGCTATAGAAGTGAATTCGTGTATTTGTAGTTCTTTTTATTGCCATATATAGTACTCATTGATCCTACATTTGTAGGAAGCGGTGGAGAAGCTCACTGTTATGAATCACCCGGATGGTGATTGTCCACTGTGTATGTGCCCCTTTGTCCCAGAAGATGAACAGGATGAAGCCTTGCCATTTATGAAGTTGATGTCTTGTTTCCATTGTTTTCACTGGTAGAGTTTTGATTTCTTTCTTCTGGATGATACTAGGGTTTAGTTTTCATTTTGATTTTGATAGCTAAAAATTCCCTCTGTTATCCTTTCTTTTTTCTTCAAATTATGACAGCGAATGCATTGTGAGGTGGTGGAATTGGATCCAAAAGGAGAAAGAAGGCAACACTAGCACCTCATCATCCACAACTTTACTGCAAATCCGAGAGATGGGAAATCAGAATGGTATGTCTTGGAAGGGTTTTTTTTTTGTTTTCCCTGTGTGAGTGTGTGCCTGTGTTGGGGCTATGTTCTTATAATTTGACAGGTAGAACGTATGTTGCCTGGTGCTTTGTTTTTATTAATATCTGTTTAATCAAGAGGCCATTGGTTATTTTTCTATCACACTAATAACTTTTCTCGCAACAATCTAGGGTTATCAGATGTGCATGGAGTACTGGAAGAAAGAATGGGGGACTGTCCAGTTTGTAGAAAGGTTTTCCATGTCAAGGATTTTGAACATGTGCTTGACCTGGTTGGAACTCAAGCTTCTCAATTGGTATGCCCTCTAAATCATTGATATTGATTTGAAGTGTATTTACCTATGCTTTGCATTGGTAATAGTTGCCTCCATTTGAAAAATTTCTATTCCAAATCGCTCAATTCCTATGGAGTTGAAATATCAGCCTGATAAGGCAAACTTAGTGCAAATAATTAACCGAGCAGCAATGTGTTTGAAGGGCATCTAGGTCAGTACTCAGTAATATCCAGTGCAAGTATTACTTGTTAATAATAATAGAACCTCACATATATTTTCAGCTTAGTTAGACCCTCAACTATTGTTTGAATGTTGGATTCTGATTCATGTTAATTGCTGATTCACATTGATCTCAGGATTCTGAAGCAGAGATCAAATACGAGGAGAAGCTTCTTCATTCTGATTCAGAGAACCTCAGAAGACAGAAATTTGAGGCCATATTGAAATTACAGCAGGAAAACAGCGGCTTAATTGAACCAAAAAGAGATATAGTGGTTGTGCCTGGTATATATCTTCCGCAACGAGCCACATCAGTTGCACAGACAGTGAACAAAGAAACTGCTGAGCATCAAGGAACAGAAGCCAGACCCTCCACGGAAACAAATTTGGGTAGTTCCTTAAATAGACCTCGTCCTAGAGAATCCAGGAACTCAGGCAGGAGGCAGGGAGTACGAAATTCAAGAAGACCAGTCAGTCAGTGGGTCAGAAGAGAGAAGGGTACTGCAGATTAATTAGTGCATAAATTTTGTGGTTTCTTTTTGAAACTGGTTTATGCTAAATATCAATGGAATTAAATGCTCATACATGTAAAAGAAATTTATTTTACATTTCTGATTTTTCTCTCTCCAATCAAATATATTTTATTTTTTTTTATAACGAGATACTAATCAAACGCAACTCTATACTCTCACAAAAAAACAGTACTGTGTTGGGTCCAAAATATATTTCAGCTTGAAAGTTACGTTTTGTTTATTTGATGGGTAATTAAATTAAACTTTAAGTCCATTCTTAAACTTAGTTATAATTATTTTTTATTTTTTAAATTAATTTGATGTGATGAT
>Ga0325414_1001366_pt1 | contig 23349 bp, 11 predicted proteins | sample PopdelMetagenome_8_FD_206183 | JGI IMG/M metagenome (GOLD analysis project Ga0325414, IMG submission 206183) | Populus deltoides microbial communities from Bellville, Georgia, United States - Leaf-PdKOR-R3 | ecosystem: Host-associated > Plants > Phyllosphere > Phylloplane/Leaf | place: USA... | reverse complement strand
CTTAGGAAGAACATTCAATCAAATCAAACATAGACTGCGGACAGTTATGTTTTCTTGATTAATCAACTTATCTAGTTCTTAAGGCTGCCATTAAATTAAATTACTAGTGCGGACACTGTGGTTGTTTGATGGTTAGGGTTAGTTATACGGCGGATCCGTTAACTAACCAATGTTAAGAAAAGATAAATATTCAGAATATAAATTGATGTTTCGTTTCCATGATCAGTTCTGATTTCTGTAGGTGGATGTGTGCTTGTGACCAATGTTTGTTCTCTTGATAATTTTCTGATTTTATTAAATTTCGTTTGATAGTTTTCTGTTTTCTTTTGCTTTAGCCTAGATAACGTCCAACCCCCCCAAATTACATATCATCTAGCATAAAAATCTGACTTGAACTTCCTCGTGGGTTCGACCCCTTGCTTGCTCTATACTATCTTGTGTGTTGTGTTTGAAGTTAGGGTAATTAATTTGTGCGACCGCGACATCGCAACAAAGAAGGACTATGAAGAAAAAGGATGTTGAGGTAGGCGATGTAGAAGGAACATATAAGGGTAAAACAAATTACAAAAACCAAAATTACCAAACCTAAAGCTATTAAAGCTTCCAAACCTTGTCTTTCCAAATATCCATTATCAACTTTGTTTAACCTCTTCCAATAAACCAACTTATTAACCTGGAAGAAAACTAAGCTGAAAACAATCCAAAAATATCCTACCAAAGAAATTAAAAACTCATGCCCCTACCTATGCCCCTAAAAGAGATGTATGCAAAATTACTAAGCATAAATCATGTGGCTTTACTTTCATATCCATAACTAAAACCTCCATTTCTAAATTGGCACAAACCAGAGCTAACCTGTGAGTACCATGCTAGAAATCTTGGCCACAATATTAATATTTGCTCAGCATTCAAGAGGAAGCTCTTGCAATTATTCAAATTAAGGTGGATAACCTTTGAATCTACCCCCAATATCAATTCAAACCCATGCATAATCATGCTTTCAATAATGAGGGAGTAAATGTTGTGGAGTTTGGAAGAAAGAAATAGAAGGAAGAAAAGGACAATTTCATAGGCATAATAGGCTTTCAAGGGAAGAAAATAGAGGTATGTAGGCTCCAACATACTGAGAGTGATCCACTAAAGCTCATCCTAACAAGGCTTGCCTTTACCCATAATGAGAACTATAATTCATTACCTCATAACTACGGTAATCCACCCAATGTTGAGGGACCTACTTTTGTGTTCCATACCGAGATTGATGGATTAACTAGATGTGGCAAGTGTTTTACGTTTGAAGAACTAGAAAAACAATGAATAGTCAAAGGCAAAAAAGTTGTAGATGCCATCAAAGGTATGGAAGTAAACAAGTTTATGAGTGAAGAAGAAGCTGGTGAATTTCTAAAGCTGATGAAGCGCAATCAGTATAGTGTGATAGAAAAGCTGAAGAAAACCCCTGTCAGGATATTCATGATATCTTTTATCCTGAGTTTCGAACCCTACCGCAACGTACTACAAAAAGTTTTTAACGAGGCATATGTGACCCAAAATATGGCCCAAAGAACTATAAAGCATTTGGTTAGAAGAATCCATGCGATAAATTACCTATATTTCACTAAAAATGAGCTCGATGTTGGGGGAACAAGTCATAATAAACCTTTATACATCACTGTAAGGTGTAAGGATTGCACCATTGGTAAAGTATTAGTGTGGTTTAACTTTAAATATACTCTCAAAACATGTGGTGGATGAAATGCTAGTTGATTCAACGCGTATACTGCCAAGTATTATGACAGCTAGGGCTTATGATGGTTCCCCTAGGAAAGTAATGGGGACCATTGAAATAGAGTTGTCCATTGGCCTATAGGTTTTTTTAGTAATTTTGCAAGTGATGGGCATCTACCTATCATACAGCTTGTTATTAGAAAGACCTTGGATACACGTCATTAGTGTTGTTGGCATCATCCTTGCATCAGTGTTTGAAGTACATTATGAATAAAACATTGGTGATAGTGAGACCTTGACAATAATGCAAAATATAACAGTTCCTTACATAGAAACCGAAGGGAGCAAAGATACAAATCTTCATGCTTTTGAAATTGTTGAAGCAATTGAGAAAACCAGTAATTTCTAAAGCTGCAAGAATGGTGACCAAATATTTCTTAAAGAATAAACTTCCTTTCCAGTATAATCTTGTCTCTATGAATCTTGAGAGGATAAGTCTGATAAAGTTGAAAACCGCTAATCAAATATTTAGGCTCGACTTTAAGCCTAGAAGGGAAGACTTCTTTGGCTGTCGATATCAAATGAGAAAAAATATTGGTTAGGCTAAAAGAAAGGTAAATTAACAAAGAAGAGATTGTTATCCATCTAATCCATGTATCATTCCCCAAAGTTGCTTATGTAATGCACTCCGAAGATATGAAGAATGTCCCTACCCAAAACTTGGCTGCTATGGGCATCAACAATTTTTTTTTTGGTAAGTACATCAACAAATTGAAATAAGATGACAGAAAGGTCAATAGCTACAACGACAAAGGAAAGGTTGTGGAAGAAGAAAAGTTGCTACCACAACTAATTGTCTACAATGGAGGAAATAGCGACAAAGACCTTTGTGTGTAAGCTGGCAAATGGTGAAAAGTTCCAAAATTAGGTAACCCAAAAGGCTCCTATAGTCTTCAAAAAGTAAATAACGATATTGTTCTAGTGTGCTTTTTGTGCCTTTTGTGTTTGTCTATGTACACGTCTTTACTTTCATACCAAGTTGGCAATCTTGGCTTAAGATGTCAAGATATAGTTTTCATTGTAGATGAGTCTTTATTTTATCAATGAGATTATGAATTTTTGCAAACTTTCTTTTCTCTTTCCAAAATACACATTTATACCAAAACACCTTCCACTTTCAAATTTCCTAAAAGTAGATCGTCCACAAAATCACGAGTACATTACATTAAGAATGAATGACCAAATCTCAATGAGGACACAATTGCAATGGAAGAAAATGAATGAGAAGCGGACGACGTAAAAGAATTCATGAATTACTTCCTACACTCTTTGTAATTCTCTTACCATTTTAGTGTTTGTTGGTGAGTTCGTTGGTAAGTATAAATTTCAATGATGGATTTCATGTCGTTAATCACTTCATTAGTCGTTTTAAATTTCATTCTTTTCTTTCCAAACTCTTTATAATTCCTCGACCATTTAACATCCATTGGTAAGTCTGTCAGTAATTTACCATTATTGTAAATTGCCAATGGATTCATCGATAATTATTTATAATTTTTTTTATTTCTGTTGATAATTTCATTGGTAAAGTTAAAAAAAAATATATTGATTATAATCCATATCCAACCTAATTAAATAACAACAACAACAATATTCGTAACTTATTCAACAAGACCACAACACAACATTAAATGCTTAATAAATGTAAAAAAAAAAATATTATACATTATAAAACAAAAAAAGTATCTTAATTATATAACGATGTTTTACATCTAAAATCAATTCAAATCTTTTTTAATCTGAATATCAAACCTATATTTTTCACGCTAGAAAGACATCTTGCTATTGAAAAATCTTTTATCTTGCCAATACACTCAATTTTTTACTTGATATTTTATTTCCAAAATATTTGTTTTTAGTAAAAAATAGATAATATTGACATAAATGTATTAAAAAAATATAAGAATAATCCGATGCCGCACATGTTGCCATTGGAAACTTTTTGGCAATGTCACTAATCCTGCCCATAACTGACACTTTATTTAGCTTGAGTTTCAAATTAAACCAAGTGAAAGATGACCCCATATGACTCGATCGATTTGGCAAGTCCATATGCAATCTATTTAAAACTTTGTTTGATTTCAAGAAAAAAAGAAATCAAGACGGTGTTGTTTTAACCCTTTCTTTTTACATATGATAATAATATTTTGGATCGACTTAGGTTAACTTGTAAGACTTGCGACATGGGTCATGGACTCGATTGAGTTTAATATCTTTTTAATCTATTTTATATTTAATTAAATAACAATAAAAATTGATATACATAGAAAAATCACCCAAAAAATATAAGAAAACAATTATTGCGAATGGATGTACAAAAAAGGCATTTAATAATGTTATAAAAAGAATACTATAACCTTATTTATATATAAAAAAAACATGGTATTTAATCAAATAATATCCAAAAACATTCTGATTAGTTTATCCTAATTAATTTCAATTAAAATAGAAAGAAAAAAATAAAGGAAAAAAAAGTCCAACACCTAGGTCTGAGGGGGGCAGTGCGTTTGGCTCGTAAAAAAAGATGGGGTATGAAGGCTTGCAAGCCCAAGATTGTGCTATTGACCAACATTTTTTTTTTATTTTTTTTTCTTAAATTGGTAGGTGACGTGTCATCTATAACTCTAGATGACGTGTTGCATACTAGTTCAGTTTCATCCAGAAAAATAGGATTTTGTCCGATTGGTCTTATAAAACCCTATTTTTAACCTATTTTTCACCTGAAAACACCTAAACACAATACTTTATAAACCTAAATAAACTCATATTTAACATTAAAACAACCTTTAACTGGTCAAAGAAATCATAAAGGAACCCAAAAATAAAAACATTCATAAGCCCCAATCCATGTTTTCCAACAATATTATGATAAAAAAAAAAACTTAAATGGAACTCCTCTCGTTAAATAAAATCTATTGACAACCTTTTTGGTTAGATCACCTGCACTCTTCTCCATAGTTTTTCAAAGACTTTTTCTCTTCTCACTCAAACTCAAGGACTAAGATGTGAATAAAATAAAATTTTAGATCAAAATATAAAAGTGTCAATCTAAAAGGACCAAAAATAAAATTAGCAAAACTTTGAAGGAAAGAATTGTTAAAAAAAAGCCCATTAACAATGTTGAAAAAAAACCTCCATTTTTTCCTCACTGTCAATTTTGTTCCCTTTATTTTTATTTTTTCATAAGTAATGAAACGAGATTCTTTAGCATCAATCCAATATTATAAAAATTTTTGACACTACGATAACCCTATAAAATAAAATGTGAAAAGATGAAATAAAAAATTGATGATTAAAGTAAAAATAAAATTAAATGACTAAAAAGAAAGATACTATTACAATCCATAATATTTTCTCTCAAGTATTGTGAAATGGCCACATGATTTATTTAAATTTATTTTAATATAATATAATAATTATTCATTAATTTTATAACACACACACACTATATAGGTGACTCGTGCTTCACTATAGGTTATGCTGATTTCATTTTTTAACATAAAAAACAATGTTAAGACGTTGTCATCATATTTAAAAGAAGCAAAAATAAAAGTGACTTAAGCCATAGATCTTGTTGAGTCCAATATGATGATTGTATTAAATTATATGATAAAAAGCAACAATAATGAATGGACCAAATTTAAAAACAAAAAAATAATCACAATGACCTGCATATAAAGAATGCTTGCCAAAAGAAAAAATAAAGAAGTATGAAGCACAGTTCCAAGATAACTCAAAGCTAGAAGATAAAATTTAAAAAAAAGTTAAAAAAACTATTTAAGTCAACTTGAGTTAGTATGACAAACCTGCCTTCTATTAGGATTGTGAGGTTGGATAACCTTACAAAAAAGAAAATAATAAAAATAACGATGTACAATTCCAAACAATCCAAATATAAAAGGATGAAATAAAAAAAACAAATTAGTCAACAAAAAAACCCCATAAAAATAGAACCCTAACAAACTAGAATAACGCCACCAACCCTCACGAGTTAAGTCATGCAAATAGAATAACATAATAGAAAAAAAAAATTATAAAGTCTAATTCTTAAACAAACCAAATGTTGAAGGGCGAAGTCGAAAAAATATTCACTCTTAAAAGAATGACTTCAAAAAAGATCTAAGTCAATCTAAACTAATCTGCAAGACCAATAACCTAGGTCATGAAACTAGGATAACCTCATAGAAAGCAAAGCAAAAAAATCATGAAACTCAATTTTCAACAAGCCCAACGGTAAAGGATGAAATTGAAAAAGAAAATCGATGTAAAAAAAAGTTCAAAGAAAAAGACTTATGTCAATTTGGGTTAACATTTTAAACTCGTGACCTAGGTCATGAAGTCTAATCAGGCCAATGTTGAAATTCAATTCTCAACCAACCTAACATTAAAGGATGAAATTAAAAATAAAATAAAAAATAACCTAAAAAAGACTAAAGTCCAATCGGGCTAATCATCCAAACACGTGACCCTGGTCAAAAGGCCGTGATGACCCCACAAATTACAAGATCAAAAAATCACAAAGCCAAATTCTCAATCCTTTAAAAGTTGAGGGATGAAATTGAAAAAACAAAATCTAAAAAAAAAACAAAAAACAATCAAAAGAATGAAGATAAAATTTGATAAATAAAAAACTAAAAGAAACCAAATACCAAGGAAGAAAATAAAAATAAAAATCAATTTAAAAAAGAATTCAAAACAAAACAAATAGAAATTAAAATAATGAGAATGTAATTTGATCCAAAAATAAAATGATAAGGCACCTATTAATTTTGGGAGGACAATGCACATCCTGATGAAATGATAGAGAAAAGAGAGAGGAGGAAAACAAAGAACAACAAAGGCTTACTATTGATCCTTTACCTACACACGTTGGAGAAATGGGAAGAGCATTGCAAGCCACTTCCAACGCCACCATAGAAGAAGGTGATTTGATGTTGAGGGAAGTTGCATGTGTCATTGGAATGCAGAAGGCTTTCCCCTACATATTGTATGTGTGTTACCCATGCTAGTCAATTTGTCTTACCTATTTACTCAAACCCCTTTTATGTTTTAGTTTCAATTTTAGCCCCTTAATAATTAATTATTTTAAATCAATCGAGTTTTATTTTATTTTGTAAAACCAAGCATCAAACATTTCTCTTAATATTGTGAGATCCTCGTATTAAGGTAACCAAAATAAACTACTAAGTCAAGTTCCAAATAAAGTCAATGTGAAGAGATAAAAAAAAATAGTTGGAAGATCAAAAAAAAAAAAGAACTCCCTTCACCATGCAAATTAGCCCTTGATATCGGCAAAAAAAAAAAGGACCGAACAATTTTTTAAGGTTCAATTTCGGTTGACAAAGCTCTAAGTATTTCCAATCAATGAGATTGAGTTTTATTTCACCAAACCGAGTATTGACTAAGCGATGAAACATTTCCTTAACATCTTGAGATCCCTATACTCAAGCATGAAAAACAAGTCACCAAGACAAATAACAAATCAAAACAATGTTAAAAGGGCCAAATAAAAAGAAAATAAATTGAGGAACCAAAGCGTAAAAATTCCTAGAAACAAAAAAAAAATTATAATGAATAGTGCTTCTTTTTACATGCCATTGTAAAAGTACTAGCCATTTGACCCATGATTTGCTGGGGGTCAAATGTTTTTTATACCAATAAAAATTTGAACATGCAGACCTTTACAACACATTTTTTTACACAAAAAAGTTTTGAAATATAAATAAAAAATTATGTATACATTTAATTAAATAAATCAAGAACCATTTGTGTAAATAAATGAAAAAAAGTCATTAACGATAAATAAAAATAAAATTGAAAAAATTAAGAGACAAATATATATCAAGATATTTAATCTCAAAACATGAGCCATATAGCAAGTTGTATTTAATGAATTTGTCTATTAAAATTAATTTTTTATTAAATCAAATGATAATAGAAACCGACACACACATAAAATTTATTGAAAAAAATAAAAGAAAAAAATTATTATGTAAAGCTGCACATATTAGAAATATTATCTAAAAATATTTTTTATTTTTAAAAATAAATTTAATCTATATAATAAAATGCAAAAAATAAGGTATATATAAATCATATTAACCTATTAAAAACTTAAATACACACAACATAATTAAAAAAATAATCATTGTTTAAAAAAGGCTAAATAAACACACACAAAAAACATAGAGAATGGTTGTATTAATGAAAATATAAATTTAAGAATTATTTTTAAAAAACATATAAAAAGTATAAATTTAAAAAAAAAAGAGAAAGAAATAGGCCACGCTAGGCACCTGGCCTATAAGGAAAGGGCCTATGTGCGAGCCGTTAATTTTTTTTTTAAAGCTGATAAAGTTGACAACATGTCATCCACCCTAATTTTCTTTGGAAAAATAAAACAGACGATGCGTTGTGTGAAATTACTTAGATTCTAGCCACTATGGTGGGTAGAAAATTAGGGTTCTTGTGTTTTTTATTAGAAACCCAATTTTCAACCCATTTTAACTCAAAACATCTAGAAAAAAAAACCCTTAAACACCTTGATAAGCTTATAAATGTCTATAAAACACCTAAAATCTTTAAAAATATGAAATCAACTCGAAACAAAAACTCTTCCCAAGCTTAAATCTAGTTTTTCAAGCAATTATAAGGCTTAAAAACGACTAAGTGGAACACCTCTCACTTAATGCAACCCGTTAGTACCAAGATAGATAATTTTGGTGGGCAAAATCATTGTAAACGCTGACTTTGTCTCTTTTTTCTCTTTAAGCAGAAACTAAAATATAAGAAAGCTGAAGTTTTGGACCAAAATTAAATCTGAGACGTTCAAAGGGACCTAAATTATATTATTTGTAAGCCTTAAGGACTAAAATGTATTTTTTAAAATTTGGACAATCACCCATTTTAGTTGTCCTTTTCATTTAGAGCCTCCTTCTTTCTATGTTGTCTTTGCCTAAAAAATCATAAGCAATTGACCTTCACCCATTTTAATAGTAATCTATAAGTGTGTGAACATTGCGACATAATGTTTTGTCTACAGTAAAAAAAACCACATGCTCTAGTGTTAACGACAACTAAAAATAAAATTGGAAAAACTAAACCTAAATTTATTTATTAAAATTAATTATTCTTCAATGAAACGATAATAGAAATAGACACATATATATTAACACGACCGAAGAGTTGATGTCTTCTCCCAAGTGTAGGAGTGTCGAAGTAATAAATAACCCAGCAAGACCAGGGTCGAACCACAGGGAGGTTAGCTGTATAAACTACAAATAAATAAATTGATAATAACAGAAAAGGAGTTGAAGAGAGTTTTGAGATGTGATATTGATATAAGGATTAAATAAGGATAAAATAATTGTCAAGGTTAGAGGATCCACTAATGGTATTTCAAACAAGTATAGTATAAACTCTTTTTATTACTCAACTGAAAACTACATACAAAGGAGGTTCCATTGTTAACATGATTACATTAGTTATTTTATTCAAAAAATGCTAATATTTGTAAATATTGTCAGGTATTCATGATTATAACTTCTATTAACAACAAATCAAGTTCCTTTCATAGCACAAGTGTCGATTATACCATACGGTTGGATTATGAAAGTGCCAAATATTTGTTGTATCAAGGGTTATACAATATAAATCTAGATTAACCATTTAACAAGCAAAGTATTAAAAGTGAACAAGATAACTAATACAAAACATGTTTTTATCAAACATTAAAGTCCATGTTGAGTTTATACTATACTTATTCTTACACCATTAGTGTAACCTTTTCACCTTGACATAATAAACTTAGCTAAACATAATAAAAGAGAGAAACATAAATAAACAAGATAAGAACATAAATAAGATATAAGTTAACTAAGTAAAGGAAATGAAATGAAAAGGATAAACAAGAAATTAATACAAACAAAAATTAAGCATTACAAAAATATAAAAAGAGAGAGTAAGAACATTATCTTGATATGAAAACCAAGATGCCTAAATGCATGGAAAATGCCTTATTTTATAGGCCAAAATTTGAAGCTATTGATTTGATGATTAATTGTTAAATGGGCTGGCACATCTTGACTTGGTGATAATTTTTATCTTCTTTTCTGAACAAAACATCATGAAAGTTCTAAGAAATTGTCTCAACTTTCAAAAAAAAAAGAAGAATCGGTGCATCTGGACTTCTAGAACTCGAGATATGGGTTGAACACTGAACAATGTCTGGGCTGCAGGACAGATTCAAACTTCTCTTTTAATGCTAAGATTTGGACTTCCAAATGACAAAATTGAGTCTTAGACTCCTCATGAATATTTTCGGCCTATGTCTTAGCTTTCTAGCCATATACACCAAACTGAAATCCAAGATCTAAAGCTTCAGATATGACCCAATGACTGAACAGTGTTCTAGTTTGGATTGAACCATCATCTATTTTCTAAGCTTAGCCCTCTCTTTATCTTTTGAATTTCAGTAGTTAAACTCATCAATTAATCAATCCTTTGATTTATGTGATATGCCTGCATTTAAGATGAACATTTACCATAAATTAAAGGTATCTTATAGTATCAAACTTATTATTATAAAATATGCTTTAGTTAAGGAGTTATTGATACTTTAAATGCAAAATGATGATATAAAACCTTGACAAAATACACTTTTAAGTACTAATCATATATTAAATTAATTGAATAAAATAAAATAAAAAATTTTATGTAAGGCTGCACATTTTAAAATTATTATGTGAAAATAAATATTTATTATTTTTTTAAAATAAAGTTCCTCTCATAATAATATTTTCAAATATTAAATACACACAACACCATTAAAAAATCTATATCCAAAAAAGGTTCAATAAGCAACAAAAATAAATTCACAGAGGAGGGATATTAATTGAAACATAAGCTTCAAAATTATTTTAAAAAAAGACATTAAAAAATATCAATTAAAAAAAAGCAAAATTAGAATAACAAATAGCCCACATGTTGTGACTTAACTCATCAAACCTGTGATTCAGGTTGTGGACTCAACCGAGTTCGATAATTGTTTTCTTTAAAATTTATATACATTTTTAAAAAAGAACCCAAGCTCCCAGGCCCATGGTCCAGTGTGTCTGGGCCACTATAATGAAGAGCTTAGACAAGTAGGTGGCCCTTCAAGCTCATACCTATAAGCTTGAGCTTGGTTTTATTTTTTTATTCTTTAAATATTTGCCCCTATTTTTTTAGGAAAAAAATAAATAGATAACGTGTCATCTGCAAATCTAGATTTTTGTCACTACTATTGTAACCGGAAAATTAGGCCAACAATTGTTTTTGCCTAAAAAACTTAATTCTTAACTCATTTCAACCCAAAAACACCTCGCCAACATCCTTAGAACACCTGCAAACGAACCCATTAACTCAAAATACCCAAAAAAATTCCAAAAACTAGAAATCAAATTGAGTTAGTTTTGGCTTCTTCAACTTAGATTTGTTTTTTAGATAATGTTAAGACTCTAAAAAACTACTATCAAGTCCCTCCCATCACATAGAACTTGTGGACATTAAGAAAAACTATTTTAGTAGTAAAAAATGACGTGATTGATGATTTTTTCTCTCATCCAATAACCTATACTAAAAGTGAATTTTGGAAATTTAAAGGGATTTAATTGTATAAATTATGTTATTTTCTAAGATTGAAGACTTAAGTGCATTTTTTGTGAAATTTCTGGCATGCCACTGATATTTGACATATTTTTCATTTCAATCCTTTTATTTTTCATTTTATCATTTTCTAAAAAACTAAAAATAATTAGTTTTAAATTAAGATTAAATAAAAAAAGAGTTTTTAAGGATGAAAATGAATTATTAGAAAATAAATAGTAAATCCATTGTATTTTATGCGTGTATAAAAAATGCTAAAATATAGTAATTCATCCTGATTTTTTTGTGTATTTTATAAATGATGATTTTTACTTTTTTTTTTAATTTAACTTGAATTTTAAAAATTGTTTGGGAGTACGGTTACTTTTTAAAGTATTTTTGATTTAGAAATGTATTAAAATAATATTTTTTATTTTTAAAATATTATTTTTAATATTAATGTATCAAAATAATTAAAAAAATACTAAAAATATATTAATTTAAAATAAAAAATAAAAAAATTTAAGTTTTTTTAAAATATTTTTAAAATCCCAAAACAAGCAGTGAGGTAATATATTCAGCTTCTAAGTGGATTAATTTAGCTGCTCAACTATTCACGTGAACAGTTGAGAGGTGGAGAGGGAATTATAACAGAAGAAAAAAAAATATGCCTATAGTTATTATTAGCTTAACTAATGATAAAGGAAAGAATTAGAAGTAGTATGGCTGTAGCATGAGCCGGAAGCAGCATGAACTAAGGGAAACAAAGCTTGCCTTTGCGTTATTGTACTGGGTTTTTGCTTCAGAAGCCAGACTAATAAAGAAAAGCCCTTTCCTAATTGCTGCTATGCTTCTAGCTATGAACGATAAAGTTGGGGTTTTTGAGAAATAGGGAGGTGCAGACTTCGCAGTACAGGAGAAGCTAGAAAGAGACCTGCTTCTCTTCTGCTTCCTAAAACAACGTGATACTAGAGCAGAGTCAAGCCAAGCTGCAAGAACAGGACAATAACGAGTCCTATGGAGGTGCTCAGTTGCAGAGGAGCCACTGTCACAGGCTGAATTAATGCCATGAAAGAGCTCACTAGGAAGGTCTAATGGATAACTAGCAACGTTGGATTGTTCAAGGAATACAGGGATTGTTGCTGGTGGTGATGGGTTCGGTTTGGGCAAACCCAAAAGGAGAAGAGGAAAGAGAGCGAGTAACAAGAGGAAAGTAATGTTGTTTAGGGACAATTCACTCTGCACTCTTTACATGAACTATTCATATAAATAATTAAAAAATTTAATTATATTATTTTTTAATTGAATTTTATTTGAAAAACTAGTGTTTAAGTTATTTAATGACACTACATAAATTAGACAAAGATCGCTTGATGACGTAGTATTTACAGAATTTGATCGCAATTCCAATTTTATTTTTAATTATATTTTATCTGATGTTGTTGTGTGCTTAAGAAATAAAAAAAAATGTAGTCCTTATTGGATATATTTTATACGTGATGGAATTTTAGATAGTTTAATGGAACAATAAAAAATATTTTATATAAAGCATTATTTATTTCATAATATAATAACAATAATTAAATCTATAATATTTAAATTAAAAACTATCAATATTAATATATATATTTTTAAAATTATTTTATAATCTCAATTTTAAAAGCATTATTAACCAAATATATTAAATTATTTTTTATTTGACCTTAATTTTAATTATAGTTTTGAATAAATATCAAATTAATTAAAATCAAAATTATTTTTATAAAATAAATTTTTTTAAACCAATACCAAATTCACTCTCGATCACACGTTTTTAACAGGAGAACTGCTCTTACTAGCTACAAAGCTCGAACACAAGCTCTTTTTAATAGTTTGGAAGTCCCTTTGCCATCAGGATTATACACCAGACCAAAACAAAAACAGAACTCCCACTGATTAACGCGTGCTATCCATTTTCTAAATTGGCACGTGAATCACGAATCCCAATTCTAACACAAGCCTTCCCCTCTAATTGGTGTATTATTTTCTCTTAGCAAAATTTCGGTCTCTCTTTCAGTCGATCTTCGATACAGGTGAAAAACCCTTGGAGCCTGAAACGTGACTGTGTCCGCAAAAAATCTCTCTAATTAACTGACTCGGTTGTTGACTCACTCGCTGTTGATCGCGATCTCTCCCGCTCGCTACGATGAAGAACTATTTCAAAGAAGAAGAAGACGAGATAGCTGAATTAGCAGCTGGTCAATTATTAGGCAAGTTCTAAAACCCTAGCCTCGACAATCCGGCCATTTTAAAGTACAAGTTTCTCGAGTGCGGTCGCTTTTGAAAGAAAATTATAGTAATAATCATGTAACCGAAGAAGAAATTAGTTATGCTATGGTACAAAATATTTTAAATTGGGAGTTAAAATTTTTTTGCGTTAGTAAAATTATGTTTTGGATGATTAATTTTAGGTTTAAGATCACTGATCCTCTTATCTGTGTTTCCAGTCACCCAGGAATGTGATATTCCTAAAAACGAAACCTCTAGTTTAGTTTGTGTAGATGCTGATGCTATTGACTGTGATAATGCTGCTACTCGTGTTCGGCCTCGAACTGTTGGAGAGGACTTAACCACTGAAGAAGGAAATTCTGCTGCTCCCCATTTAACTTCTTTAAGTCATGAACACGACCCTTGTTTTCCGGTAGATGGTTTTGAATCGAAAGTGATTTTTAGTGAACACGTGACAAGAATTTCATGCCATGAAGCTCCTTTACTCGGGGAAAGCCAATTAAACTGTGGTCTTAGAGATGGTCCTCCGTCCAGTGTATGTTGGCTTCTCCTGTCTTCTGGGTTATGTTTTCAGTTATGAGATTGATTATGAAGTCTCGTTTTGCTTTGTTTGAAAATTTTGCAGGCTGAGCTTGTTGATGAACACATGGAGGAGTGTTGTCCATCAAGCCCCACTCCTGATATTGCAGATGCTGGTGGTATTTTCTCATGATATTCTTTTCCTGGATATTGTGGGCATTCAAGTGAAAACTTAACTGTGTTTTTCTGCATGATTACAGTTATTTTAAATGACCTCACACCAACCAATTGTTTCAGCTACTCAGAAATGGTACAAAATTTCCCCCGTCATGAATTAATCAAGTTTATACTGAATTACAAATGAGACAGATTGTTATTTTCTTAATTTTAAAGATCCTCTATTTGTTATCCTTGCATATTATACCTGCTTCAAGGTGTTCAGTAACTGGAGTTGCTTAGCAGTTGCAGGTTTTCTTATTTTAGTCTGTTCTTAAACGGCTGTCTGGGTCTTTATTCTTGTGTTATTTTTCTTGAATTAGCTAATATGTGCTCTGTCCTCCTAATACCTGGACTCCTATTTTGAGTTTTATTTGTTTCTCAAGTGTCTTGAAATCTGAGGGGTTAACTTGTTTAGCTGCTATTGGTAGACATTACAAAGCTTTCTCCGTGGCTACTGCTTGACTTGTGGCCATTCCACCCTTTTTGAACTTGTACCCAGGTTTTGTTTCTCCTTCTACTTGTTAAGCTAAGCTAATTGCATTCTGGAGGGATTACTAACCAGTTCATATTGAAGTTGAACCTCTGATATGTGCTTCATGTTTCAAAATCAATCTTTCAATCTGTTTCATTTTTGGCTTGGTGGGGATAAATATTTTTCCTACTTGATTTATGTATTTGTTCAGTGAGCAAGATGGCTACTATTCAGTTGTATACATTTTTTCAGAAAGAAAAGCTTCAAGATTACTAATTAATTGTTTTTTGTGCAATTTGCAGAGTGACATTGGTATTGTTGTTGATTATGTTGTATACCGGGGTAAATATTGTACTGGGTGTCTGGTGACATTTTCTTACTGTGGCATTAAAATTAATGGTACAACTGCTCATGGAGATGAAGGAACCTTTAGCTTCGAAACAGGAATTGATGAAATTGTTAGTATTGAGTCTCAGAATATTCAAAGAGTAAGTTCTAGCAACCTTATGGGATTATAACTTGTGATATTTAAGCATGCTTATTAAGTTGTATTTATCATGTGTTCAGTTTGAAACTGTAATGATTAAGCTTCACATACTTTCAAAGGATGCAGTACAAGCTGATAACAGACAAGGCATGTCAGGTTAGTCGCTTTGAAGTGGTATAGTGCTTGCATATTATTTTTCTCTTATTTTTGTAATTCATATAACTCCGAGTCGCAACATTTTCATATGCTGTATCATTTGATTCCTAATGCATATGGAAATTCACGTCAACAGCCAAAAGTATTGAAAAGTTCCCCAGCTAATTGCAACTTGTGCTGACCTGCCAGTTCCCCCCTCAAGTTTTATGCAAACATTCATCTTTCTTTTTTTCTGATATTTTAGACATATTACACACAAATGCCATAATTGCAAATTTGCAAAATTGGTGATAAATATACAGTGGAATTGCCACAATATTGAACTCATCAATCAGATAAGTTCCATATTGCTTTGTGGTATGATTATATCATACAAGACTAAAGTTCTTTACGCTATTTCTTAACAATGGTGAGCTCGTAAGAAGTTTTGATTAGAAATACTGAATATGAAGCGATGTTAGTATTGAAATTTCTGCTGAAGAAATTTTTTTATTAGCTTCAATATTTGATCTGGTCGGTTTCTAGAAGATACCTTTGCTTTTATTATTTGGATCTAAGTCTCTTAATTTACTTATTTAATTTGTCTGTGTAGGTGTTGAGGAGTTGGAGGTTGTGGTTGTTGAGCCAAATTGGTCTAGGAAATGGGAAGAGATTACATCTCTGAATGTGAAGTACTCAGCTCTACTGAGCGTTATACATGAGTAAGTTCTCTGAATTGCCGGCATGTGATGTCATTTATTACAATTTAGCTTTCATATAATTTGCCATGCTTCATACTTAAATTGCTTTTGGAGGCTTTTTCCAGTGCCTCCAATTAACATATGATTTACCCATTAAATAAGTTCTTTTGCTTTCCATTTGGTGCCAGTTGTTACTGGCTAAAAACGTGCTTGTTGTATGGCCACAACTCTTAGGATTTTTGCATCCTGTTGGTATGCTAAGAATTACTTTGTTCAAAAGGTTGAGGAAGGCTGGCTTGGAAGTGTCTTCTCTCTCTCCATTTTTTTTTTTTGTGAATTTTTGTTATTGCCCTATATTTTCTTATCATTTAACTCTTCTTGCCTGTTCTTTTATCCATTTGCTTGTAGCATGGATGTTGCAATGAATGGAGTAGACTCACTTCAACAGAGGCGCTATTTCCCCAGGTGTGATAACCCTAGGTGTTAGGCAATGACATGTATTTCTTGATTCTCTAGCAATCTAACCTCTTTTATCTGCTAGTTCTAATTTCCTTAGTGGTTTCACATCTCCATGTTCTCTACTTGTGGATCAAATTGCTTGAACTGTAGGTCAAATTAATGTCTTTTTAAGGTAAATTAGGTAGTACAGTTCTTGATCTTTCCTATCATCTCAAGATTCAGTCAAAACAAATTCATCTTTGGTTTAGTGGGATGGGTTTTGTTTCTATTGCTGGTAGACATATTAGTCTTGATCATTAAAGCAGTAGATCTGTGGCGCTTGGGCCCAAGTGTTCTTCTTTTCTTTCACAATGTAAACATTTATTATTGTTCAAGAGGATTTAAATGCCAGCTCTTCCCAAAAGCCTCCAAATGAAGTGTTCTTTGAGATATATATGTTACTATGAAAACACTGTAAGAAAAATTTGATGGATTTTTCTAACTGCGTTCATCCACTTTGCCAGAATGTGCTCTTACATGAAGATTCAAGATTTCTATAATTGTAGTATTTATTTATGTGCTTGTAGTAGTGTGCATGTCCATTGATTTTTAATCTTTAGAGAAGAGGATCTGTGCTTCTTTTGTACAATTGGGGTATGTAAATTTTTTGCTGATAGTACAAAAAGATGGTGTAGTTGTAAAAATACATCACATCTGCACGAGTGTATTGATCTATGGTATAGTAAGTTTCTGAATAATTTGGCATTTTGCAGTTTTGATTCAGAGTTCGAAGATGTTATCTATCCAAAAGAGGACTCGGATGCAGTTTCTATTAGTAAGAGAGATGTTGATCTATTACAACCAGAGACTTTCATCAATGATACAATCATTGACTTTTACATTAAGTAGGTTTATTTGCTTACAACAATTTTTTCTTTTAGTTTCAACATTTTATTTGCATACACCAATTTTTTCTTTTAGTTTCAACCAGTCAATTTCTAGTAGTTAGGATGTAAAGGTTGTCACATAACTTGTTTCTGTGAGGTAATTCTGAAAAGAAGAGGGATTGATTATTTATATTTGCAAATCCATTACTATTTGAAAATTCCACATCTGTTTTAATTTATTATGGGTTACATTTAAATGTGCATTTAAAGGAAATCAAATGATTGGGTGGCAGGTATTTGAAGAATCAGATTCCATCTGAGGAGAAGCAAAGATACCATTTTTTCAATAGCTTTTTCTTTAGGAAGCTTGCTGATCTTGACAAAGATCCATCCAATGTGAAAGATGGCAAAGCTGCTTTTTTACGTGTCCATAAATGGACCAGAAAAGTGGATTTGTTTGGAAAAGACTACATTTTCATTCCTGTAAACTTCAAGTAAGAAAATAGTTAAACAACCTCTCTTTTTTACATTGTGATTTTATAAATCCTTCGCTGGTGTAATTTGTATGCATGTTTTAATTACAGTCTTCACTGGAGTTTATTAGTAATATGCCATCCGGGTGAAATAGCTGGTGTGAAAGGTTAGTTCTTGGTGGATTGCATGATGTTGAGTGGTCATCAGCCTTGTGTTTATATATTTGCATCATATTTCAGATGAAGACACAGAAATATCTGTCAAAGTACCATGTATATTGCACATGGATCCTATCAAAGGAACTCATGCAGGTCTCAAAAATCTTGTTCAAAGGTATAAATTAACTTGACTGTGCCTTTTGTTTGACAACATATCTGCACATGTATATTTTTAGACACACTATGATGGGGAATAAGATGGATAACAATGGGAATTGGCATTTGATTATTGAAGGAATTTTTAGTAATCCTACAAATTTAAATTCCTAAATAATCAAATACTAATTCCCAAGTTCTCATTGTTGTCCATCTTCAGTCCCCATCAGACTGGGTGACATGTTGCTTCAATTTGTCTTGCAAATGCCAAAGGTAGTTGTATGCCAATCTTTTATCTAAATTGCTATCAATGTCAGATGTGTTCTGTCAGATTAGTACTTACTGAAATTGCAAAATATTTCCTTGTTAAGTGCTTTAAGGGCTGGGCTATTCCTGCTGTTGATTGTAGCATTCAACACATCAAACGAAGCTAATTTTCTTGCCCACACGAGTCAGTCACACATGGCTAAACCATAATGCTGCGGTGTTATTTTTTTTTCATCCATCATCTTAGTCATGTATAACAATACAAGTTTTATGGCAAACCTTTTCTTGTTATCCTCTATTATCCCTTTCCTTGACAACCTGCAATTTATCTGAAAGCAACCTCTTGTTATTTGTATGTCACTTTCATGCACTGAAATGACAGTTATTTATGGGAAGAGTGGAAAGAGAGGCAGAAGGGCTCATCTGAAGACATGTCTTCAAAATTCTTGAATTTGCGGTTTGTCCCCCTTGAGGTATTTGCCTAGTCTCAGTTAATTAATTTAACTACTCAAGAGTGGATTGCTACAGAGCTGTTCCAATATAAGCTATCTTTAGTTTCCCGGGCACATAGAAAAGGGAAAATGTGAAGGGGCTGATTTCACAGGTCCTATTAGCACCAACTCTTTGCACATACATTATAGATCATGATCTCCCTTTCATTTGACTTGCAAAATCAGATGAGTCCAACACTTAAGCTTATGGAACTGCTCTTGTGTTCTTGTAAATGGGAAATGATATCTAGTAAGTAGGGGAGAGTATTTCCTTGGGCTAAATTTCATTCAGTTGAAGTTCTTTTCAATTTTGTGTTGCTGTATGTGATAAGATAGAGTGTGTATTTGTGCAGTAATTTGTCGCACTGTTATATTATAAGCTTTGGCATGTATGTGTTTGTCTGACGCACACTTTTGTGATCCTGGTGGGTTATTGTGATTGTTCTGATGTTTTGTTCATGGTCATGTCAGCTGCCACAGCAGGAAAATTCATTTGACTGTGGCCTGTTCCTGCTTCACTATCTGGAGCTCTTTTTGGTAGAGGCCCCAGTGAATTTTAGCCCATTCAGAATAAACGGGTTTACTAAGTTTGTAAGTTCAATCCATCAGTTGTTTCTCTGAATATTATTGTATTTCTATTTTCCCAAAGCTAGCGTTCTGCACATGGTAGAAAGGTGCATTTTGTATTCTGCAAGATAGTAGTGAACAGAAATCTTGGCAATGCATGGGAGTTGGTTTGCTCCTAGGCCTTGGACTATGCTGTTGATAATTAACCCTTTGTTGATTTATATGTAGCAATGCAACCCCAAAGGCCTGAAATATGCATCGATTGCTTTACTTGAACATTGATGCTGTAATTGTGTATTTGTTTGTTGGGTCTTTCAGATGTTTAGTCAGACAGTTACTTCCCTCCCTTTTCTTATTTTTTCCTCAAATGAACAGCTTAATGGGGATTGGTTTCCTCCTGCTGAAGCTTCTCTCAAGCGTACACTTATCCAGAGGCTAATCTCCGAGCTGCTTCAAAATTGTTCTCGGGAAGTTTCTTCTAGTGGTTGCAGCAGTGAACAACAGTCTAATTTCCCTGAAATTAATGGGAAAGAATCTGGATTGGAGCTTGTTTCAGACAGATACTCTCCTGATGGAGCTTGTCGTGTTAATTTATCAAGCTCTGACCATGGTCAGGGCATTGAAATTACTCTATTGGGAGTATCACCTATGAGGAATTCTCATTGTGTTAATGATCCTGGCTTGGTTCTCAGGGAATTTTTTGATCCGGAAGTTTCTGCTGGATCATTACTTGCACAGTGTCCATCCTTTGACCAGCCATCGTCTTATCACCACCTTAATGGTACTAGGTCACAGATAGAGGTATTGGCATTTTCTATTATTCTAGCTAATTGTTTTTTAGTATGCGATTTATAATGCTTTGTTTTTGCCAGTTGAAAGCCAAAAAGAGGTCTTACCAACAGTCTCTTGTGATCTTATATGCATGACATATTTTCGGTTTTTCAGCAGGATGATACCGAAACTGGTGAGCAGTTTGTGCATTTCCCTTCTGGAGAAACTGTTTTTCAGCAAGTTGCAGGAATAACACCTCAAGATGGTTCTATATCATGTTCTTTTAAAGGTTTTGGAGCTGATGATTCTTGGAATCCAGGGATTTCTTTGCAAGCAGATGACAATGATTCATCTTCAGAAACATCAGACTCTGCCTCTGATGATTCAGATGTAGGAATCATTGAAAATTTTCCAGCTAAGGAAGATGCAGGTATTTGTCAGAAAGAGAAATTTGATCAACGAAAATCTCCTATGATGGAAAATGTAGGGTGTTTGACCGTAAGCCTCGCATCTGCCTCTGTCGAGATGCAAGAGAATTCTGCCTTTGGAGGTATACGGAACCTTAGAAGTACTGAGGACATTGACAAGATTCATGATGGCAATGAGCATGTTAGCCTTGCATCTTGTCAGGGAAATTTCTCAGCATCACTGCAAGAAGACCCCAACTTGGTAGAGATTGTGTTGAATCAAGATTTGGAAAAGGCAAAGGTCACTCGGGATAATATGCAAGCAATTGAAGGTATACATAACCTTGAAGGTATTGATGACACTGACAGGATTAGCTATGACAAAGAAAATGGCAACATTGCCACTTGTCAGGAAAAATTCTCTGCATCATTGCAAGAAGACCACGCTTTGGTAGAGAATGGATTGCATCAAGATTTGCAGAAGACTGAGGTCATTGAGAATGATATGCAAAGGATTGGTGATGATGTGATGATGGTAGAATCAGATGAACAGCAAGCTGCAAAGAGGCCCAGGCGTACCTCCTGATGAAATTGAAGGAGGAATCACCAGAAGCCTGTCAAAGGATCTGCATTTGTAATTTAGGCTGGAGTAGGAGTCCCCCCCTTATTTTGTTACATAATAATGTGTTGGGATCTCACTAGATGTTGATGTACCATTCTGTGAATAGTGTCACGTCTCTATTTTGACAGTAACTGTCGGACGGCTGTCGGAAAATTGTCTAGGTGCAGTTTGTCTTGGTGATTAGTGATTAGTCAAGGTTTTATCTTATTACCTACCATCCCAGATATATAATCAAACAGATCGATAGATGCGGACATTGTTGCCTGAATTGAATACATGCCGCAATTGTTGCATGTTGCCTGATATGGGTGCAATGAACCCTGCTACTCGGAATATTTTTGAACTTGATGCCTCTTTGTTTCTTTATACTTTGCTCATATATTAAGTTTTGCATGAAAAGTTATTCTCATACAGAACTGGAAACTATTAAGGCCTTGTTTGTTTTATTTAAAGGATTATTGTTGGGTGGAATTTTTTTTTTAAATTGCAAAAAGAATTTAAAAAATACTTTTTAATTTGTTGATTATATTAAACTTGGTTTTCAACTTTTTGATTGTTATATATTTTATTTTAAATTTTTTAATATTATTGTAATTGAAAATTTTTATTTATTAAATTTGATTTTTATTTTACTTATTTGAAATAATTTATGAATTTTTATATTTTTTTAATTTTAAAATTTTTTAATTTTTAAAATTTTTATTATTTTAATAATTATTTTATTTTATTTAAAATAATTTAGAAATTATATTTTTATTTAATTTCATCTTTTAATTTTTTTATTTTTTAGATTTGATTTTTATTATTTTAATAAACTTAAAAATAAAAATAAAATATTAATAAATTATTTTTTAAGAAAAATGTTTATTTAACTTATTTTCTATAACATTACCGAACATAAAAAAAAAAATAATCTATTTTTTTATAAATTTATTTCCCATAAAAACTATATATATATTACTACGGTAGCTAAGTGTAGAGTTGCTTATGTAACTGAATCTTGTTGTAATTGCAGCTAACCAGCGAGGAGAGAAATTACACTGGACGTAACCAGCGAGAGCAATGAAATTACATCGGAGACATTGTAGTTGCAACAAGTTGGATTGTTGATGTTCAAGCATGAACTCTCTATTATATTTATTATTATATCTCCAAATTAGACTAGCTAAAGTTAAACGGGCTAGATCGTATCAGGTTCGATAAAATGAGAGTATATCTTCCATATGTAAATACACGAGTTTCTAGATTATTATTTTTTAAGAAATAAAAGTAAATGGGTAAAACAGGGTTTGCATTTGATATTTTACCATTTCTTGTTTTTGTAAAGAAATTCAACATGAATATCCCAGTTTGAACATACGGTTTACTCAAATTCCAATAGGATCATATGCTTTTAGTACTCCGAAGAAACAAAGCTTGATTGAACTCATATATTTGCTCCATGGATATGAATAGATTTGCTCATGGTAAAATTTCATACTGGTAGGTTTAATGAATTTTCTCTCTTCGATGAATAGTCCAGCTTGTGAGTTTTTTTAAATGTAATTAATGAATAACAATCGGGTAATATCATAACATATTGAGTCAGCCAAACCATGATATGCAAGTCATAAGTTGGCTTCTGCATCAACAGTAAGCGATTACGAACACTTTTTAAGCATCATTTTAAAGCTAAAAAATTATTCTCTCCTTTCCTTTTTATAATACTGTTAATTTGGAACACAAAACATTACAAGACATCCAACAACTTTAATTGTTGCTATATTTTATTTTTATTTAAATATGGAATGTCTGGGGGGGGGGGGGGGGGGGGGGGGGGGGGGGGGGGGGGGGGGGGGGGGGGGGGGGGGGGGGGGGGGGGGGGGGGGGGGGGGGGGGGGGGGGGGGGGGGGGGGGGGGGGGGC
>Ga0325414_1001364_pt1 | contig 23383 bp, 14 predicted proteins | sample PopdelMetagenome_8_FD_206183 | JGI IMG/M metagenome (GOLD analysis project Ga0325414, IMG submission 206183) | Populus deltoides microbial communities from Bellville, Georgia, United States - Leaf-PdKOR-R3 | ecosystem: Host-associated > Plants > Phyllosphere > Phylloplane/Leaf | place: USA... | reverse complement strand
AACTAAATAAGTGGTGTTATTAGAATTATATAAAACTGATGGCAATTAATTTGTTTACATCAAGAAAAAATAATAAAATTTTAAAATTAAAAGATCGATCCTCGACAATAATAAATTTTCTTCCAAATCATATTATAAGTGCCTAAATAAGTAAATATTACTAAAAAAAAATTGTTTATGCTATTTTATTCAAGCATGCTTGTTATATTTTAATACTTCAATTTGATATTATATTTTTTAGAATAATTTTGTAATCTGAGTTTCATTTACACGCATTTTTCTTATAATTAAACTAAATAAAAAACTAATCTGAATTGCTTTAAGTTCTTTATTTAGATCACTACGCAACTCAGTATAGTAATGACATAAAATATTGGAAGATTGATTGTAGGAGTTTAATATCATGCATACATTTCAGTTTAAAAGATGGAAAACCTAAAAAAAATCCTCAATTTATAGGGACAAACTTGACTTAGTACACCCCAAAGATCCCTAGCATACTAATAGATTAATCAATCGAATAGTTTATTAGTTTTAATATTCAACAAAATCATAAAGTAATCAAATAAAACTCTTTGCTTTATTAAAAACGATATGAATTTAATAAAATTTCTCTAATCATATGTTTTGAAGTGGGGATATTAAGTAATTCAATGGTTTGTAAATAGAAAAGAAAAATTGCCTAGTTAGCATTTTTAATTGAAACATATTGAAAATTCATTTACATCTTTGACATCTAATTGAGATAAAAATAAGTTGAGACCTAATCTAGGTTGCCAGTATAGGTTATGGGCTCTTAATTGGCTTGCTAAAAAATGAAATCTTGTGGTGATGAGAATTAACAAGTAACACCACAAGATACATTGTACATGTAGATTGAACTAATTATAAGAGCAAGAGTCGAGAGGATCAAAGATGTATTCAATGATTTGATTCATGACATTTGAGTTGAGCAAGTTCTAAGAATTTCTTTAAGGTGTTGTTGGTGGAGAATTAAATATTGATCAATGAGATCCACATAAGAGATTGGGCTATTTAACATAAGAGATTGGGCTATTTAACATGTATTAAAGTTTGACTACATAGCTTTATATTAATAATCATAACTCTTAATTCGATTGTTTGATCAGGCTAAGATTTTTTCAAAAGATTTTAAATGTTCTATTTCCTAAAAGGTTAAAATTTTTTAGTAATCAAATATCTACAAGGCTTTTCGATATGGCGTAGAAGTTACTATACAAATTAGGCATTTATTTATACAAGATTTGGGCTTGTATTTTATTTTACCCATATTTTTAAGTTAGCTAGTTAGTTATTCGGGTTTAACTTTCAACTCATAGTTAATTAGAGTTTATTTTTATTTAAGTCAAACTTTAATAACCCGGCCCAACCTGCCAGATATTGTCTGCTTTGGGCCGTACCGTTCTCACGGATTTATTCTTGGTAACCACGCATGATCCCAAAACGCATCTGACAAGTTAGCAACCAGTACTACTAATAAGACCAACAACCAACTCCTCACCCGCCGATATGGAATACTACACAAACATATAAATACCTTTTATTTTTGGGATGTGAAGACAAATTAGTTTTTGAATAAAAATTACGTGAACTCTCTTATTTTTGTTTTTTCATTGCTCTTTCTAGAACTTATAAAAAAGATCATATTTGTGGTATTCTAACCATATATTTTCGTTTCTTGATTCAAATAATCAACAGATTAGGGTTTTATAATATGATTTTAGTTTTTTAGGTAAGTATTCTAATTCTTGATTGTAGGTTCTAAGGTTTTGCCCTCTAGGTTCATATTAGTTGGTATCAAAGCTTATTTCTAAAATCAAGTCCACTATATTTAATTTCTTGTTTGCATTATTGTTTTCTTTTCGTTTCAATATTACATCATATATAACTATTCTTTGCATAAAAATCACACCTTATAGGATTTGATTTAACTATGTGCGCGTCAATTAAAATAGTTAGCGCAAATTACTCTAACTTGTTGTAACACCCTGTAATTTATTAACGTTATAAACTTCCTTGATCATTGAATTCAGGAAAATGGTAATTTTTTTATAATGGTCTCAATCCATTCAACGCTCGTATAAAATTTACAACCATTTCTACATATGGAATTTCCTCATAGGATCATTACCTTTTTTAAGTGAAATTACAATTATTTACCAATGTAACAATAACTTTTTCTTGTTATTGTAGTACATTTACCAATTAATCTGTGAAATATGATCATTACAATATTTTTTTTTTGGTAATCGTGGGTGTCCGGGTTAAGTTACACGTACCTTGACTAATCCCCCGAGACCTTGAAGTTAACGACCAGGTAAGCTTCTAGTGACCCTGAGGTTTGTGACCCTCAAACTAATGACCTTTGAGAAGCAAACTCAGGGCCTGGCCAGTTAAGCTACACCTCTCAAGATTGATCATTACAATACTTGATTCTATTAATGAGTTCGTCTTACACTTGCCTTTTTTATTCCTTTGTTGGTTCACATGAATTATTTAAGGTAGAGGTAAGAAAAAAAAAACCAAAACAATTAACAAAAAAACAAACCAAGGAAAAAAAACTAATTAAAAAAATTTTTAATTCGGTTTAGGTCGGTTTAATATTTCTAAGACCATTTTAAATTGAGTCTGGTTGATTTGAACCCTAAACCAAACTGGTAAACCTAGGTATAAAAACACTTTTTTTTGTTGAAAACCCAAGTTCCCTAATTTCCCACCGTTCCAACATAGTGACTCTCTCTGTCACTATAGTCTACCCTCTTCTTTCTCGAACTCCATCACAACTTCCTCACCTTCATCTTCGTCTCATGTCTTTTTTTTTTTTAATAATGATGCAACCTCCTTCTTCTCTATAAGTTTCTTACTCCTATCTTGAAGCAGGTTTCTGGTCCAAAATTGAAATGTGTTTTCATATTTTGAATTTCAAGCTTATAATCTTCTCGTTTAGTTATTCCCTCCAGCCATTTGTGTGAATTACACACATATGTAATGTAGAAACCACTTTGGTTTGGTTCTAATTTTTTTTTTAAATCTTGAAACCAAACCAAACCGAAGATGATCACTTCTTCTTTTTTACATAAATTTTATTACAAAGAGAACATAAATTAATTATATAATTGATAATTAAAGCATCCATTTCAATTTGAATAAAAAAAAATTAGTAGAATGTGACATGTTAATATCATTTCTTATAGTTTGTCTTCAAGATTTAATTTATATTGAATGAAAAATGGATTAACTAATATGACCATAAATAAATAAAAACAACCCATTAGGCCATCACGACTATATTTAATAATTACAAAAAAAAACTAAAATAACTCAGTTTTCTCCTATGCATTGTGAGGAGAAATACAATGAATTCAAGCAGTGTTTTGGCTATTTTGTCCTTCATAATTTAAGCCTTATAACATGCACTCAAGAGTAATATACTATTTTTCATAAGATTTGGTGGAGGTAAAGGGATCTTTTAAACTTTTAGTAGTACAATGTAATGTTAGTAATACCCTCAGATGTTGAATTCCATTGCTTGCGCGGGCAAGGGTGTTTTTGTTTTTTTTTTTTAATTCTAGGAACAATATAGTTACTTAAGTGCCTTTGACTCAAATCATCTTTAGCTAATATTGAGGAGGTTTTCAATCCTTTTTTTAATGTTTTTTTCGTTAATATTGTATGGAATCAGGGGCAATTTGGTATTTGTATAGAATAAATTAAAAAAAAATTGTCGGCGTGTGCATCTCACGCGCTAGCATGTGGGAGGCGTTCGAGTCTTTTTGGTGGCGCATGCGGCGCCTCTTGTTAGAAAAACACCGCATGTCGAGGTGGCGTTGGATGCGTCTCGCCACCCCCTTCATGGTGGTGAGGCGCATTCCTCCGTCCCATGCATGGTGGAGCTCCAATGACTTATTTTTCTCCCCTTTTTTTATCTCTCTTTTCAGCCTTGAAAAATGTGTTATTTGTTATCTTTATCACATTTAATCATCCTTCTTTTAATTGTATCAAATTACAATTATTTATTTTTTCAATTGCATCCTTTGTCATTTGATTTTTATATCAAATTCATCTTTTTATTTTATAATATTTCAGGTTTGATCGTCAAGGTTTTGATTTCTAATTTAGATTCTTGGTTTTTTTATGAAATTTTAATTTCTTTTCAATTTCATCATTGGATCCATAATCTTATTTTTATTTTTTTCATACTTGGTCCTCATTCTCTTGATTTTTATTTTTGTTTTGGATTCTTTTGTAAATTTAATTTTTCTTTTCAATTTTGCCTTTCAATTCAAATTCGGATGGTATTTAAGGTTTGGCCCTCAATGTTTTGATTCCTAATTTTGATTCTTAACTTTTTTTTTATCAAATTTTAATTTGTTTTCAATTTCATCCTCAGATCTATAATATTGATTTTTTTTAAGATTTGGTCCTCATTCTCTTGATTTTTAATTTTTATTTTGGATTCATTTGTTATTTTTTTTTCAATTTTTCCCTTCAATTCAAAATTTTAGTTTATCATCTCAACGGGCTTTGACCCTTTTTTATTGGATTTTCCCCAGGTTAATCAAAACATGGGTCAACCCGGGTTTTTGACCGTCTTATACTTGATCAATTCTCTTCCAATTTCTTTTGAAACTCATCCTGGCTAAGCCAAGGGTCACATAGGTCACCGGTCAAGCCGTCGAGTCGAGCCAAGTTTTAAAATAGTTGTTTTCCAGATGCAGTGCTTCCAAATTAATCAGTAGCTAGGGTCATGAGTTTGAAAAGTTAACACGAGTTGACGTCGTTTTCTTTCCCGATTACATCCTTCGAGGTTGTTCGTTATTTTCTTCGGTTTTCTTTTCAATCAGGTTCTCTGTATCTCATAATCTAGGTGGAAGGTTTATCCAGGCGGCCTAAGTTTTTTTTTTTGTCGCTTTTGTTTTATCCTTTTTTATTTTGTTTTTCAAAATTCAATTCCTTTTAAAATTAAACTTCATTTTTTTTTCCTTGTTTTTCCTTTTATTGGATTATCTTATCCACATGATCCTGCTCGCCGGTTTTGACAACCTCACTTGATTTTATTGATGCTTAGTTTTTTAAGATTTTTTTTTTAATTTTATCCTTCAGCATTTTAATTCTTAGAGGTTGGCGATCATTATTTTTTCTAATTATTTTTCTATAATATCAAGTCATTGATTTTTTTTCTATTTTTTAAAATACAATAATTACTCTTAAGTTTCATTTTTTTACACCATATAAAATTTAACACGTCTCGCGGTAAAGCGCAAGTCATTTATCTAGTTCTGTTTAAACACAAAAAGAAAAAGAAAATTGTATGCAAGACCTGTCGTCGGCACTTATGGATGTTGGATGATAGGGTTTAAGAATCAGGTGCAAAAACCCTAAAATTATTAGTTTGGGAAAAAAGAAGCAACCCTCCCTCTCAGCGTCTCACTCCTTTCCCTCATATGGATTCAAAAAAGAAGAAAGAAGACAAGGACAACCAAAAATCAGAAATATTTGCTTCATGCTCTTTCTCTGCTCTCGGCCTACACCCCTCTCTCTGTAATCAACTCGAAGGTCTCTCTCTCTCATTAATATTTGTGTTCTCAATCTCTTTTGATTTTTTTTATTAATCATTGAATTTGTTTATGTAAATAATTAAAAAAAAACCAGAAAGGTTGGGTTTTGAAGCTCCGACTTTAGTTCAAGCTCAAGCTATTCCAGTCATTCTCTCCGGCCGTCACGTGTATCCTTCTGTCTTCTTCTCTGTCTTCTTTCAATTTATGTATCTCATTTTAATTCAATGTTTTATATATATATATATACACACACACACTTAACTGAAATTAAAATTTATAGACTTGTTAATGCGGCGACTGGTACTGGAAAAACTGTTGCGTATTTAGCTCCGATTATTCACCATTTGCATAGTTACCCTTCGAGAATCGACCGTGAGAATGGAACTTTCGGTATGTGATCTGGGTTTCTTTTTTCTTACTTGAGGTTAAAAATGAATGTGGGATTGTTGAATTGATTATATTTTTGTTGTTAATGCACTTGTTTATGATTGAATTTGATATGGTTGGTGACAGCGTTGGTTCTTGTACCAACGCGGGAGCTTTGTTTGCAGGTTTATGAGATTCTGCAAAAGTTGTTACATCGGTTTCATTGGATTGTACCGGGCTATGTAATGGGTGGTGAAAACCGGTCTAAAGAGAAAGCTAGGTTGCGCAAAGGTAGGAAATTTGCTTTGGTTCTTCAACCTTTGTTATAGGGTCTGAATAGTATGTTTTACGGTGTTTTCCTTCTTAAAAGCATGGGAGTTGTCATCCTAGTAATCTTGATTAGATGTGTTATACTTGATGCGGGCTTGAGCACCTGGTTGTCCTACCCAACAACATATCTTTGTAATGGTTTCAATTTAATAAAGTCATTTGTTATAAACTTATGAATGACCTACAAATGCCAACATAGATGCTGTTTTATGTTGGTTGGGCTCTTAAATACTTGGTATGTTTCCTTTCAGGTATATCTATTCTTGTTGCAACTCCTGGTCGCCTGTTGGATCACTTAAAGAACACAGCATCTTTTGTTCACACAAATCTGCACTGGATTATCTTCGATGAAGCAGATAGGTATTCTTTGCAAAATAAGTTGGGAGATATTTTATTTTGCCATTATGCATCTCCTAGGACATCTTTAACTCTATTTGAGCATCTTGACAGAATTTTGGAATTAGGATTTGGCAAGGAAATAGAGGAGATACTGGATCTTTTGGGCTCTAGGCAAATTGGGTCTGTTGGAAATGGAAATCAAGTTTCAAGCCTTTCTAATTTTCAGGGACAAAACCTGCTACTATCAGCTACCTTAAATGAAAAGGTAAATCATCTTGCTAAAATCAGTCTAGAAAATCCAGTTATGATTGGTCTTGATGACAAGAAGATACAACCGGATCAATCAGTAGATCATATTGAAACTGCGGAATCTGATGAAGATGATGGTTTAGGATTTAGCAAAGTAAAAAACTCTTCAACTGGGGATTATAAGCTTCCAGCTCAGTTGGTTCAGAGATATGTGAAAGGTACATGTTCTTTAAAGCACATCTGTGAACATTTCCAGCTGGATGGTTGATTTTGGAGCCCTAATTGAATTTCCATGTAGTGCCTTGTGGTTCACGGCTTGCAGTACTTTTATCCATTCTCAAGAATCTATTTGAGAGAGAAGCTTCGCATAAGGTATGACTGCTTTCCTAATTTGTACTTGATTTATTTATTATTCATTATATTGCTTTCGAGATGCCCTACATACAGGTATTTGAAATTTGTGTGTATTGTTGCTGTTTTAATTTTTTTGTTTTGTCGCCATCACTTTTTCCTCTGCAAGATCATCATAGTCTGGTATGGGTCCCGACATAATAAGTAATCTCCAATATAGTGAATTGTAATTGAACTGAAGTTAAAATACATGACCAGTGTTTGCAGTAAAGCTAGCTTGGTTTATGAGGTCCAAAATCCAAAGGATACCAGTTTTGAATTTTGGTTATTATTGACTATTATCATATGTCCTCTAGTTGAGATATGTAAATTCTGCGTTGTTCACTTAATTTGGAGCTTATGTTCACTGCCTTCAATCCCGAGTCTAAGCAATAGTTTTGCTCTATAATATTCTTGTCTTTATTTTACAATAATTGCCTAAATTTAAGCAATATCAAAATTTTAACACTTACTCAAACCTAAATGAATATTTCTTGCCTTCATGATTACTCTATGCTTGAGATTATGTGCATTCTGTTTACTTAGTTAATTTCTTTCACTAGTTACTGGCTTATTGAGCCTCAACTTGTCAAATCACTCACATACTTATTTTACAGATTGTGGTGTTCTTTTCAACATGTGATGCAGTTGATTTTCACTATTCCCTCCTAAGTGAATTCTGCTGGTCACCCAACTCACAATCAGAAGCAGAACATACAGAGAGGTTCTTGAGATGTAACACTCTTCGGTTGCATGGGAATATGAAGCAGGAAGACCGAAGGAATACATTTCAAGCCTTCAAAACAGAGAAATCAGCTCTTCTTTTGTCCACAGATATTGCTGCTAGAGGCTTGGATTTTCCAAAAGTTAGATGCATTATTCAGTACGATTCTCCAGGAGAGGCAACTGAATATGTTCACAGGTTTTTAGGGACTTATTTCTCTTGTGGTTATATGCATATTTTCTCGAGTCAACTTTATCTTTGTTTTTGTTAAGATTGGATAAATGGTTTGTTTGAGCTTTGATTACAGCAATAATTCATGGTGCAGGGTTGGTCGAACTGCTCGGTTAGGTGAAAAAGGAGACTCATTGCTATTTCTGCAACCAGTTGAAGTGGATTATCTACATGACCTGGAGAAACATGGTGTATCACTGACAGAGTATCCCATCCTCAAAGTGTTGGGTAGTTTCCCATTATATGGTCAGGTGTACCGTGCCAGAAAGTTTGTTTCTTTAGATTTGCATCCTTGGGTTCTGTATTTGCAGAGGGCACTGGAGTCATTTATCTTGTCTGAGGTATGGCTTTCCAATATCATGGTATTTTTGTTTTGAGTTGTATTGCCTGCAATCCTTAATATTCTTTTCTGGTGATGCTGGGCATAATCTTCTATCAGCTCTCTGATTGTATTATATCAAAGTTGTTTATATCATTTTTTTCAATCATTGCATTTGGCATTTGATATTTTTTTCGAAGTTGTTCGGATCTCTTTTTATAAACATTGCATTTGGCATCTATATTTTTGTCTATTATCTGTTTATTCGCTGCCCCCCTTGAGCCTGAGTTTCTTCTTATGTACTTCATAGTTGATTATTGCTTTTCACATCTTTCTTCAGCCAAGGATGAATAAACTGGCTCAGACTGCATTTTGCTCTTGGGTCCGTGCATACACAGCCCATCGTGGTGACCTGAAAAGAATTTTTATGGTGAAGAAACTTCATTTGGGGCACGTTTCCAGAAGCTTTGGACTGAAGCAGCAGCCATCATTGGTTGGACAATCATTTCAAAATCAATCAAAGAAGAGGAAGAGAGAAGGGAAGCAAAAGGGACTATCAAAGCAGAGAAAGTTTACTCGTAAAACACGAACCTAAAACATGAAGAAGATAATTTTGAAACATGGCAGATTGATGAGACTACAGACAGATGCCGAGGCTATAACACCGGACATGTTGCTAATTGTAGGCATGCCCATCAGAATTGATTTGCTGCCTTTCATGGTTATTTTGAACTTGTAATTTGCCACTGGGCATGAAATATCTTATGCATATAGGGCTAATCATGTTTTATTGACTCATATTACAATTCGAATACACAAGAGTTATTGTTTCGAACTTTGTGGTTTCAGATAATTTATACACTACCAATTTCTTCTAATACATTGTTTACCGTTCTCAGAAACTTGGTGATTCTGACTCCTCCCTAAGCCAATGGCAAACAATTTGGTGATTCGAAATCATTACAATGCCCAGTAGAAGAGCCCAAACCAAAAGTTTTATCTAGCACTATCACATCTGATCAATTCCAAAATCAATTGCCTATATGCATTTTAAATGTGGGTTCATTTGGGGATGCTATGTTTGATAAATTGCCGGAAAGTGAAGTTTCAGTCCAAGATGTAACCTCTTTGAATTCTGTAGTTTATGGGTACTTTCCATTTGGACATATGAAGGAGTGAATTTGAGATCAGCCATTTTAAATTCATATAATTATACCATTAAACCATAAAAAGATGCAATTGAAAGAAAAATAAAAATTCAGCTACTTTCTCTCACTTTTCTCAAACTCAATTACTAAAAAATAAATTTAGATCAAAATAAAATTATTATAAATTTGAGGTGAGCCATATATCCTCTCCTTGTTTTAATTTGGAGTATAACTTTATATAATTAAACCATAAAAAGATACAATTGAAAGGAAAAAAAAAGTTTGAAATAAAAAAAAAAAAAAAAAGAGCAGGAGGTTCACTGTTAATAGTGGCGGACCTTCAACTTCTTTAGTTTTTGTTAAAAACCAGAATGTGAAATTTGTTTTGGCATCCTTTACTAGTATTCTATGTGCTTCTTGTCAAGGTGAATTTGTTAGTTTTGGCAGGCAGGTTCATTGTGATGTGGTTAAGCTGGGTTTGGAGAATGGCCCTTATTTTTGCACTCATTATTTGACCATGCATTCCAAGTGCAAATTAATTGCAGATGCTGAAAATGTTTTTGATCAGGTTTCTGAGAAAAAAGACAGAATTGTGGAATGCAATTATCTCGGCATATGTTGTTAATGGATGTGCTGACAATGTTTCGAAAATTTACAAACAGATGAAGTTGCTCAAGATTCCCACTGATACCCTTACAGTGACAGATGTTCTATCATCTTGCAGTTCGGTTGGTTCATATGATTTTGGTAGTTTGATTCATACAGAGTTAGAAAAAAAAAGACCTGTTCAGAGTAATGTTGCTTTACAGAGTGCTCTGTCGACCGTGCTCGAAACGAGGTAGGCTTGTTTCCAGATTCTGTCTCCATCACAACTGTCCTTGTGCGCAAGAAAGCAAAAGAGATACCATTTGAAGATCTGGTTTGAGCATCATGAACTGATTTGAGCAAGGAAGCAACTACTCTGGTCGGGAGGATCTGGTTAGAAGCAACTATGTTGTCCAGGTTGATCTGGCCCGCAGCTTTCACCGCTTGAAGAAGCACAAGGAAGACCAGTGCAGAATATAGCACTCTTTTTCCATCTTGTCACTGTATGACGGGCAATGATTATGGCATATCAATGCGTACCAATGGAAGAAACTGATAAAGGCTATGAAAATCCTAGTTTCATCGAGTTTGGGGGACAAATGGAACCGCAGGATAAAGAAGCAACATGGGCTTAGTTCACTAGAAAAACCTGTGGATTAGCAACTTGGCATGGCTTGGCTTTCATTTTCCATCGTTTCAGGTTACAAGGATTAAGGAGGAGATTAGCTTTACTCGCAAAGTTATCCAAGACTAAGGCACAATCAATTTCTGAACCCAAGAAAAAAAAAATTGCTGTTCCTCGACTGGAAGTATTTACAGCTACTAATTCCCAGGAGTAACAATTTCCAAACTTAGTTTATACACAGAACCCGTTGCATATTGGCTCACACAAGGGAAAGATTATCTAAAATCCATTTATTTACTACACAGAAGCATCATTCTGCATCTGGCTACTTGGAAATCCTCATTTTCACCAAATTATTCGAGACAGATTGCTGTGAAAATTGAAAATTTGCTACTCTCCCAGCTATAAAAGCAAGATTCATAACATAAACCAAGAGGAATAAATCTTTTCCATCCGCGAGTCAAGACATTGATTCCTCTCGTTCCTATCACCAGCAAAATCAAAACCGAGTATTTGAGGAGCTCAGTAAAGACAAAAGAAACGGAGAAAACCATGAATGGAAGATCGCTTTAGCATGACGACGACCTTATGCAACAGTGACAGGTGCTACTAAAGATGGATTATAAACTCGCTTTGGTCCATGCACCTACAGGCACACAAACACATCTTATGTTTGAGATAACAATAAACAACATCCAAACAATTAAAAATATTTCCACAACTTTTCCAATCAAGTGCATTACATCTCAAGTATGTTTACAAGCCTTGTGCGTTTGCTAATTCGAAAAAGAAGCTGTGGCAGAAACTAATTTACCTACTACATACATTGCAAATTGTTCTACCAGATAACAGTTATATTAAAAGGAGAAACAAAACAGAATGAATATGATGGAGAAAAGAATGATATTACAAATCAAATATGTGGGCAAAGAGTAGCAGATATAACTCACGTCAACTAGGATCTATTCCATTTTAATGTCAACCAGTCACCAGAAATATTTTTTTACAAAACTTCATTTTGCTTCCTCGTGTTCTCTGTCCCTGAATTACATCCCAGATGAGGACGTCCGGTTTATCCTTTGTGCGCCCAATTTTGAAGCAGCAGGTTTACCTCGGCCTCTACCAGCTACCAATGGTTTGGCCCTAGTAGTAGGCGGAGGAGCAGCGATAGCAGCCCAGGGGTCATCATCATCAAGTGCTGTAGCTGATTTGACATTCAAAGGTCTTGTCGTGGTTTTTGGAGCAGGGGCAGCTATAGAACCCCATAAATCATCATCTTCATCATTTGTCACCTTCACTGAACTTTTTGGTCGCAAACTTGTAGCTGAGGAAGGAGGGGTAAAATTAATAATTAAAGAGACTTGCTGAATATCTCACCAAGAGAACAGATGACAAGGATATGCATCTAATAGACAGAAAGACATGCTTCTAGGAGAGCTCGTTTGCGTACATAATGAATATATGTTAAAGACAGTCATTGACATTTTCATCGCATAACAATATGTTCATGGAAGCAATTATAATAAAAGAAATAATACTGCAAACAAAGTAAAATGGGACGTTCATAGGAAAAAGTAACGCAGATTTCTCTAAACAAGCAAGTACCCCGCAGAAGTCGTCCCCAAGGAAGGTCTTAAACCCATCCCTGGAAGCTCTCCGTCCCCAAGGAAGGTCTTAAACCCATCCCTGGAAGCTCTCCAGCAGACATAAGGATTTCAACTTCGGTATAATTGAAGCACTTTAAAAGGCTCCAAGTCTAAGAGTACCTTAAAGCCCAGTATCCAAAATGGTTTATAAAGCAACTCATAAGCCCGGAATTCAAAGGAGTTTCAAAGGGACCACATGAACCTAGTGGTAGTAAAGACTCTAAGGTGTCTCACAGACCCAGAAAAGGTTACATGGGCAAATAGGCCCAGCATTCATGAGGGATCCTAGAATGTAAAGAATTCTAGTTTAGACAAAAACCTCTGGAAGCAAGCCGAACATCCTACTTCATCAAGGACTGCTCCATTCAAGAAGACCACATAGAATTCTAGGAGGGATCTCCAGCACACTGCTATTGTCAGCTAGGCCTAGCTCTTTGCCATAAACCAGACACGCTAATGTGCTATGGCTTGCTTCAGGACAGCATTAGCAGCTGCAATTCTATGTGGAGCTCCATCTCCTGGGCTCCACTTGGCCCTGTTGAGCTTATGAATCACGCAGCTTTTGGTATAACTATTAAAGAAATGTGATTGGTAAAGAGCTTGCTTTTAGAAAAAGCAATCAAGGTACAGGTTTATTACAGCTTGTCTTATAATCAGCTATGGAGGGTGGCTGCTTTACTTATAGCACAACAAAACAAACTCTTAGTTAACCTTGATTCCATGAGGATTTCACCCACACAAAATGCGAGGAAATTTCTCTTACATGGTAACAGTTACTATCATGCTGGCAGAAGAAGTTCTCAAAGGTTGAGACTCTTCAGGTCTTGTAATTGTTAAGGAGCACCTACCCTTGTCTCTAAATTTCTCCCCTCTTGTTCATGACAAGGGTTTCCATTCTCTACTCATTTATAACCAGCTCAGAATACCCTCAATTTCCCTCGGAATTGCTCCTCTTCCTTGAAACAATGCTTCTATACCATCCCTTTTGATTTCTTGATTTTCTGATAATTCATTAATCCAAACATATAGAAATGCAATTATGCGTACAGTTGATGACAGAACCATGCAGTTGAGCCAGATCCCAGATGGTCAAAGCATTCAGTCAGAAGCTTATACTTTTTAATTAAGAACTATAATTGTGTGTCTGAGTTATGTGTATGATAATGGTTTCACCTTGCGCTTTATGCTGAGAAACTGGCTGTGAGACCGGCCGCTTTTGAGCTGCTTGAATGTTCGCAAGAGCTGGAGAAGGCTTTGGCTCTTCAAAAGGTTCAATATCATCCCACCCATCTTTGTCACTGCCCTGCTCTTCATGAATTCCATTTTCAATTTCTCCCCAGCCATCTGTTGAAGGAGGGGACTCCGGTACAGGTTGATCAGCCAAGTCTGTGCTGGAATTTATCTGGACTGCTGTTATACTTGGAGAGTCCATCACTACAATTGCCGTACAAAAACACCATCCGATATTGAATAGTATAAATGCATCTTAATAAAAGCAGGCATAAGCAATGATGAGGCAAGCATTGTTGAATCAACAGTGCATTTCACCAACTACTATCAGTGTGCAGTTAACGCTTCATGAGGCATGCCAGAGAACAAAATGACCATTAAGATACTGGACAATTGGTCAATAGAAGCTCTCCTCCATTTAAACCCATATAAAAATGTAAAACAAGCTATCGAGATATATACCTGAGCTGGCATTGGAGGTTGTGGAAGATAGAGGGGAGCCAGAATTTGCAGGAGCAAGTGGAGCTTGTTCCAAAGGTTTACCTTTGATTGTCAAGGAGCTCATGGCCCATCTGAATGGAAAGGAATGGCTTCAGATTCAATACAAAATTCATGGAGCAAAAATGTAAGGAGAAATGCTTAAGGAAAAGAAAAACTGGACAAAAATATCATTAATGGTTTAGAGTTGCTTTATGCATTTTTTAAATGAAGTTACACACTGCAAATGGAGATGCATCGGTCAAGGAGAATTAAGAGGGTGTTTAGGAGTCATGCAGCCATTGCAACCAGTGCAATGTAACTTGTAAGCATCTGAACATGCAATTTTGATCATGAGAAATTGCTACATATTCATGTTCACCACTCAGAAAAAAAAAAAAGAAATAGATTGATATGCAATTGATAAAAAATATAGGATATGAGATTACAAAGAAACTCTAATCTGAACCTCTAGGAAAAAATGAATACAACAAAAATGGGGCAGAAGAGGTTAAAAAGGAAAATACAACACACACACACTTGCAGAATATATAGATGTTAAGATGTGCTCCTACCGATGGTAGTACATAGAAAAAACCACCAACCCAATTGACCAGCTACACCAGTGCTTAAATCCCAGTTATGGAAGGACTAGAGTCAAGCAAGAGCATTTTGAAGTTTTCCAATATGACAAATTCAGGAATAACTTACCCAAGTAAACTAGCATTTTCTGGTGATGAGATTCTTGTGCTTGCAGCTGTTGTATCTCCAACATTTGTCTACAAATGACCAAAGGGGGAAAATCAAAATAGCTCAATGCTTTGAAATAAAAAGCAACAGTATCTTGCTGGAAGTAAAACAGATCATGGACACATCTAAATTATGGCCATCTATATCATGGAGTAAAACAGATCATGGACACATCTAAATTATGGCCATCTATATCATGGAGAGACAGAGTGAAGGATGACTAACAGAGTTCAGTATTAAAAAGGGGGATGTTTTCATCCATGAAGGATGCAGACACCTGACTCTACTAAACGACTTGGAACTTCTTTAACCAACATTATTAAAATGCAGTTTCCGTGGAACTGTTATAATAAGAATGCCATACAAATTGATGTTTGGTTGTTACTGCAGCACGCAGAAAATAAGACATGTGAGTGGCAACCAAAAAGGTTTTCTCATTTGTTATCATAAACTTCTCCCGGTCAGGGATACTAACAAATCAGCAGGCTGCATATAATAAGGTGCTTTGCCTGGGTGAAGCAGGGGCAGGAAAAAAGGGCACTGAATGGGCTACCAATTATGTACTATTACAACCAATGTTATTAAAATAGCGATTTGAAGCATAAGATAAATCAAAATGCAGTGACCATGTTACATCAGCAAGAAATTGCACTTAAGTGAAATCACGCCTGACTTGCGATTCAAAACTGTAAAATCATTGAAATCCTGATTTTAACACCATTTTCATCATTTTCGTTTTCTTACATCTTTAGGACTTTCTTTATATATATTATTTGAAGGAATATTTGAATATTAACTTTTATTTACTAATTTCAGTTGGATTGATTTGCCAAAGCAGTACTTTTAAGGTAATGTTGTTTGAATTTTTTTGTTTCAGTAATGTTTTTCACGTGCAAATTATTTTTTTTTAGCTATTTTTATAATTAGTAAAATCTTATGATTTTACAATTGGACCCTATACTGATCTAATAAAAAAAGCAATGTTAAGCTTGCAAATGAAAAAAGCAATGTTAAGCTTGCAAATGATCAGTGAACCACAACAAATATTCACATGAGAATACCATTTCTACATGAGTGCTTTCAAGTATTGACCGGGAAAAGCAGCATAACTGGGTTCATATAAGCTATATGGGGTCTAATATCCTTTATAATGCATGTTCCCTTAGTAATCTCTTCAAATTTTTAAATGTCCATATTGAAAACAGAAAGCATATTGAAACAAAAGGAACAGCAATTCAAAAGCATACCTTCTCATGGTATTGCTTCACTATTTGCATAAACTGTTCAACTGCTTGAAACGATTTTGATCGAACATCACTGTCCAAAAGAAAAGCATTTCAGTTCATTTGCAATGAAGGGAAAACACTAAAATATGTATATATCATCCAAAGAAATATAACCTGTCAGGATCAATGGTAAGTACAACAACATTTGGAAGAATCCGAGTTGCGATCTCAGTGACATCATAATAAGAACTAGTGGCACACAAAGCCATTACTCCTGCCATAATACAAGTTTATTTTAGCAGGTGCACAAAACACCGGGATGTAATAGAGTGAAATAATATCTACTAATAAAAAATCAGCATAGACAGTAGAAAATAAAAAGAAAAACCTTGAAATGTATGAAACCTTCTCCCAAAACAAAGAACTTGATCAAAAGCAAATAAGAAATAAACAAAATGTAAAGTTTTGTACCTGCTCCTCTGGCAGGAGGAAAAGTATCACGCAGTGCACGGACTGTAAAAGCATTAATTAAAACTCTCTTCCTTGTCTGCTTGTAATTCAAATAAACAAGAGAACATTTTCACAAAGAAAATCTAGTAAATTTCTATTAATCAATGATTACAGAAAATTAATAGAATCCCTCTTCAACAAGAGTAGAATGCAATTCTTGACAGGTAGAACTAAAGACAACATGACAATTCACCGATTCTTACCCCTTCATTCAAGTAGATTGCGATATTCCCAAGTAATATGGTGGTATTTGTTCTAATTGCAGGCTCTTCATCAACCTACAGAAAAAATAAATATATGAAACCACAGACCACACAGTGTAGTAGAAGCATTCCTTTTGCTTCCATATAGAAGGTCAGAGGGAAAAAGGATTGTCAATTGAACGAAAAGAATTTCAAACTAACCCTAAAAGAAATGCAGAATTGGCAGTCTAAATAGTGACAAAGTAATCTAAATAGACTTCAGTAGTATCAACAAATAAATTGTGCAGACCTGTAGCTTTGAAAGATATTTCAACAAGGAGCCTGAAATAGTACGTTGAGAAAGCTGTAATTTCAGGTCAACACAAAAGCAACATTCAGGAAGGACTCAAAAACCACAATTAATTATTCACACAAGCATAACACAGAATGAACCAATAAACCTAAAACGGAAAAACAGCAGACAACAACAAGAACCACATTTGGCCACTGCAAAAGTTATACAGGTACCTTAGGCGCCAAAACCAGCATGGATTTAAGAGTCAATTCACGAAGCAAAGCAGATGTATCAGAGAACCCGGTAGCAACATGAGAGTAAACCTAGCCACATTGTTCCAATTTTGAGAGTTACAAATATTATGAAGACCACATTCCAAATAAAAATAACTAGCTTGCTTGAATAAAAAAAACACTAAATCATTTAATCAGTGATGCATACTTGCTCATCGACTACTTGTGCTGACAATGAGTCTCCAAATTGATCAATATGTTGCAGGAGACTAACACGAATAGCACGATCATTGGAGGAAAAAAGTTTCACAATAGTCGGTAACACCTGAAAAAAAAAATTGTAACTTACCTCTATGACATGACAACACTACGCAAATGGTGACAACATCATGGCACTTCAAGAGAAGCGTTATAAAAGTCTTTAAACCAACCCATGACCCATTAAAAAAAGATAATGTAAAAAGAGGCAAGGAAAAAGACCTTGACACTAAATTCTTCAGCTGAAAGCCAAGAACCCATTTTCAACAATGCAGTCAAAGCAGGGGCAGCAGCAGAACCAAATTCAAGGGCAGAAGCTAATAAAGGAAGTAACTGCAGAAACCAAGATGAAAATCAAAAAAGGAAAAAAAGTATATAGTATAGAATTCATGTTGACATACACATTAGAATCTGAATTTCCCACCTTTTTCAGTACAATTTGGCGAGGAAGTTGCTCTGCTAAATTTGGAAGTTTGCGGAAGAAGGTGTCCTTCTCAACACTGTCTTTCAAAGTAAGAATTTCCATAAAATGTATGGTGTCCACCAACTTATTCTGGAAGTATTCTGCAAAATCCAATTTTTAAAAAATTTAGTAAGGTACAATGGAAAGCTAAGCAAATTTAGAAGTTAAGGAAACAATGGGAAACAAAACACAAAGCAGAAACTACAGAAGAAAAACAACCAGGAGAAAGTATCTGAACTCATGCAGTCTAATTGAGCATGGAGATCTAACTTAAGGCACGAATATAATAGCAATTTCCTATAATATGTATTTGAAGAACTATTAAAAACATGAAAGTCAGCTTTCACTATTCCATTCATAAGAATTTCCAAAATCAGATTTAACTACTACTTTCTCCTCTCTTCATGCTGAGGTGGCCAGATCAAATAATGCTCCTCAACTCTCTCCAAATGACGACAAGCAACTGACTACAATAACTTAGAGACGTAGCTAGAGAACTCAAACACTCTGGTCAGCCTACCCTATGTTTGTCCATCGGTTACCCAATCATTTTAGTGCAATTATAGATTTGAGTGAAGTCTTCTTCAATTTACTTTCTGTTTGAAAAGAGGACAATATAAGTCAGCTTAACATTTTCTACTTCTCTTCTGTAACTGCACACACCTGTTTATGTTAATATAACTAGAGGAAATTTGACCTTTAATTGGTTAAGATAGCTACAGTAACTAGACTAGACTAATCAGTGCAGAAAAACCCCTAAACTCATTCTATAGAGGCTGTTTGGAAAGTAAATGATTGTGGTGAATTCAAATGAATTCATCACTTTTAGTCAATATTCATTTTTTGTTATAATTGATTTTTATTAAAATGAACTGAAATGGCTTTTAAAAGCCATGATTTTTGTGCACTTTCAAACCTGTGTGAAAGGGTCAAATTTGCTCAAGAATTCAGCTGGTGCAGGGACCCAGTTTTGGAAAATCAAAATCCCCTAAAGCTTATGAACATAATCAGGTAAATAAAGAGGGGAGCTAAAAGAAATGTGATCAGCACAATTTCTTGTCCCTATATTGTTGGGTGGCCACATTTTCTTAAAAGCCAAAATTATCCTTAAAATTTTATGAATGCAGCATTTTGAGATGGATAAAATAGGAATTTCATCAATTTTTTTCTCCCTCAATTAACAAGCTCTACCTCATTGAATTCTAATCCTTACAAATTTATACAAAATAAGTATGTTTAGCAAAAATAACTTCAGTTCAGTTGAATTTTAATATGGATCTGATGCCAGACATGCTGCTAGTAGGACTAGAAAGTTCCTCCAAGAATATAAACTACAATCAACTCCTAATAAGAACTCACCACTATTTTCTAGAAGCTTTGCTGTGTTCATCCTGCGAGAAGGCATAGAACTCAATAGGCGCTGATAATCCTGAAGTAAAGACTGGGGAAGAAGTAGATGCAAATGAAAATAAATCGTGAGTTGAAATCAAAGAAATCATCAAGGACATAATAAAACACAGAAAGAAGCCATGAAACAGTATCTAACACTATCATTATTACTAATATATGAGAATAAATTCCTGAAGGCAAACCTTTGGAATGGAAGCAGTGTTACGCAGCTCTTCTGTTTTCCCCAACTTCATACTAGTAAATAGTTCATATATAAGACATCCTAATCAATTAAAAACAGAAGGAAAAGGAAAACAATCAGATTGCGCGCAGAAACTTGCACGGAAGAAAATAAAAATAGCTAGAGATTATTTTTTCCCCTGCATTTCTTTGCCTCGCCACATGCTAATTTAACCAACTTTGTTTACAAGAGTTGCAATGCACGGTGCATAATGATGATAGATAAAGAGCTAATAGTAAGAAAACTTGGAACATTTTCTCATACTTGATAAAATTGACCCCAAAGCACAAAGCAAACAATGCAGAATGATTGTCTGGGGATCTAATAGTCTGAAGGTGTGAGGAAAGATGGAGCATATGCAATGAAGGGAGGGCTGTTTAAGAAGACTAAAGGGAAAGTGAGGAAATCCTCGGGATAATGTGGACTGCGTAGCAGAACATAAGAGTACAGCTAAGGGGAAATGAAATATAAGTGGCTAGGAATGTGGGTAAATAGCAACGGGCTTCAACAGTTATCATGGATCAACTACAGTAGCATTTGAAAAAGGATCAAAAGATTTTTAAAAGATGACTAAAGAAATTTCAGGGGTTTTATTGAAGAGCTTGTCTTGGCCTCAAAGAACAGAGAGCTTCAAAAGCCATTCTGTTTGTAATATGGGTTGAGAGGCAATCCCCATGTCCATTGACAAAGTGAATAGACCAATAGAAACACTTGAATAATAGAGTAGCAACAAGTTTGTTATTCCTGTAGAAATGATCATGTTTCTCTAAAAACACAAATTGTTTTAAGTGAACATATATGCATCTTAGATCATGTGTTTAAAAAAAATGCAATATGGTGCCCATGTGACAATCATGGAGATGAGTCTATAGAACCAGCATCATATTCACATAATCTCCTAAAAAGGATCTACAAGGAAAATAAAATGAACATGTATTATCTTGTCCCGTTGAAAGGCCGAGTTCTAGTTAATTGAACAAATCAGTATAAGCACGCCCAACACGGCTTTTTGTTGATGAATGTCATTAAGTACAAAGCTAAGCCAACATATTAATTAAGCAACACATCAACAAATGGAGCAAAAGAGACTTACCCAAGCCCCAAGAATCAATGGCCCAAGGAGGAGATTTTCTGATTGCCACCCAATCAGACTTGGCCAACTCTATTGGTTTATATTGTGATCCAATAAGCCATTCATATTGCTGATGAAAAGAAAAGAAAAACAAGCATAAATAGTATGTTAAACCCATCCAGCTATAACCATTGCTAGTCTTTAAAACAAATCCACGTTAAACTATGATAAACAGAAAGGATATCAGCCTTGGTAATTCCTACTCTACCATCCACCACCATAAAGAATTCTATAGTTGAGTAATGGAAGAATGTGCTGAAAATTTATAGCATCAGAATAAAGTAAAACATTTTTATCATTGAAAACATGAGTTTACAAAGAACAAAACAGGCTGCATAAGCCTTAATCTAAATTAATCAAAACTCTTTCCTGAAGAAAAGAAGTTTATTAATCAATGTAAATCAGTTGACAAGGAACAAAATTCTCAAAGCAGTTCTCAAGAAGCAATCAGAGTATTCCTACTCGCAAATGCTGCTCAATTTTGAAAATTTAGGAATATAGTACAATATAAGCCTGATATAGGAGCAACATGAAACTTCCATCAATTGCTCACTTCCAGACACTTGAATTACCAGCATTGGTCCGGTTGCATTCCCATTGTTTCCATCAAACTCGGATAGAACATCAAAAGCATGCAACTTCCAGTCTAATGTTGGTGTGACAACGACACTGGCCAAACAAACATTACCGTGAACCTGCCATGGTCAAAGCTAGTCATAAAGTGATGCAAACAAAGAAGAATAAAGAAGGGGCAAAAGAAGTTAATGAATTTTTTCTGATCACTTGTAGAGATGAAAATGCTTACAAGTTTACAATCATTATTCAAAAAGCTCACAGCTTTAGCTATCTGGTTCAGCCCCCAAGCGTAATACTCATCCCTGCCATAAAAGGAATTATGAGAAAAAATTTAAGGAACCCCATTAATTGAAAGGTAATTAAAAGTGAAAGATAGCCCCAGAAAGGAAAAGGGTGGAGGAAACTGGCCAAAACACTCTTGGATAAGGCTTAGTTTGATTGAGAGGAGTTCAATTTCTAATTGTCGTTTTCAACAAGTGTCACCATTTTATGTATTGAGCATGTCATCTTATGTAGAGAAGATCACAGAATGAGAGCAAGGAATTACAGGAGATAGTCAACATCCAGCTAAAACAAAATGATCCTGAAGTTGTGCCTAGACTGTGTGTTTTTCACTACCAAATCAAAAGGTAGTTATAAATGGAAGTTCTTAGAATGTTAATCTGCATGTCAAAAGAAAATATATTATCATGATAAGGAGAGCAAAAGCTTGTGTTAGGAATTGTTTAATATATATATATATAAAGGGCCGCTGGAATTGGAATAGGCAAAATAAGAAAACAACACCAGCAGATTAGAGCAGTCAAACCTTTGTGTTCCTTCTAAACCTAGCTCCTTAATCTTCTCAGATAGCGGCATAACAGGCTCAGTTACTATATAAATAGTAATTCTCGAGCTAGAACCTTCAACACTTTCAACTTCAGTACTGTGAAGAAATGACAGAATATTTGGATGTCTGACCTGGAAAGAAAGAACAGTAGCTTCATTACGAGTGGGGCAATGGTTTGAATACGTAAATTTAACAATAAAGGATAGAAAAAGCCCTTGTGATAAGATTACGAGAGCTTTAAGCAGGTCAAAGATTGTAAACGCCTAATTTCATTGCAGTTTGCAGGAGGATACAAGAAGCCTTAAAAAGGTAAACCCTTATCATAAATTATAGATCACAAGGAAGCAAGGATGAAATTAATATGTATCATAAAACAAAAGCTTGGTTGGTGTCTCGTAACAGGAAAAACATAAACACAAAAATGTGAAAAATAAAAGTAAATCGGTTTCAGGGACAGTTTTGGATTGAATTTTTGTCCTTCAAAAACAAGAAATCTTAATTGTCTGTCTCTTCTATCCCGGACAGTAAACAAACGCTAGACAGGATTAATAAAGGCAGAAATGAAATCAATTTTATAGCAAATAAAAAGAGAGAAGGAAAACTGACAGTACGAAGACGCTTGACACCATTACGAGCAGCAGCTAAATGGGCATCCTGTGCGTTACTTGCAGAAAAAGAAAAGATGGACACCGGAGATCCATCATCATCCTGAACATCAAATCAAAACCAACTGCAATTAAGCATCATAAGAGACAGATAAATAAAGGGAAAAGGAGAAGAGTAAAGGGTGAGAGACTCTCACCTTGGAGGAGGTGCCGCGATGGTGAGTCCAGGAGCCCCAAGCGGAGGGATAAGGATCGCCGATATTGTAAGGGAGATCTTTAAGTCCAGTACCAGATGCACCACCTACCACTCCTTTTAAAAATCTCAGCATTATAATTAACCCAGTCGCTGGGCTCGAGGACTCGAGAGATCTATTTCTAAACAAATCACAGATAGAGAGGGGGGGGGGGGGCGGCGGGAGAGAGAGAGAGAGAGAGAGAGATAGAGAGACTGCGTTT
>Ga0325414_1001363_pt1 | contig 23386 bp, 14 predicted proteins | sample PopdelMetagenome_8_FD_206183 | JGI IMG/M metagenome (GOLD analysis project Ga0325414, IMG submission 206183) | Populus deltoides microbial communities from Bellville, Georgia, United States - Leaf-PdKOR-R3 | ecosystem: Host-associated > Plants > Phyllosphere > Phylloplane/Leaf | place: USA... | reverse complement strand
AAACTAATTTGAAATAAAACTCCATCCATGTGAGATTTCAAGTCTATAAATTATTGGGACGACTTCACTCAAGATAATGAAATCTAGCAACTGTTAAAAAATAGCTCTGTAATTGGTTGCACTATCTTAAAACTGGGTGATCAAGTATTCAATAGAAAAACCTTATTAAAAAAAAAAAAAGAATCATGGTTTCATTATGCATAAAAAACACAAAAACATTGTGGTTTTAATTATTGTAATAATTATTTTTTCATTCTCAACAAAAATTATTGAATTGATTATCAGGGTAATATTGATTTTTTTCAAGATTCATTGATGATTATGCATATCATTTTTTTTAAAATTTTTAAAACATATTAAAATAATAAATTATTCTTAAAAACACAAATTATTTAACTGCTGCTTAGATTTTTTTTTTTGTTTTTTTCACTATTTACTTTTTGAAGCGCGTTAGAATAATTACATTACCTTTAAAAACAAAATCTTTTTAATCGGAGTCTAAGGGTTTTTATATATATTTTTAGCTGGGTATTTTTTTTATTATAATCAAGTTGATATACGAGTAATTTGATAATTTAATAAATATAAATATTATTTAAAAAGTAAAAGTGATTGATGTGTGCATTGCACATATTAGAATATGAATTATTTTCGTATTATTCGAACGACGTGTGTAGGGGCATATGGAGAGAAAATGGTGGCTTCTGGGGTAATATTTGAATTGCCTCGACGATCCTTTCCCTCTCCATGTGGCGTGTGTGGCTTACTGATTTGGCACCGATAACCTTTTCCCCCCTTATTTTCTCTCTTGTAAACTCTAGGATAAATTGAAAATAATAATATAATAAAAATTAAGGTGTAATGCAATGAAATAAGAAAAAGAAAAGAAAAAAGAGTTAAGGAGATTAAAAAAAAAAAAAGGAGTTTGATGGCTGAAAATGCCTATTTTTTCAGTAGCGAAAACGGTCTAGCTGTTTTGAGAAATGGCTAGACTGATTTACATAAACTGGTCGAACCACTTTGGCTATTGTTTCTATTATAACCCGATGGTCAGCAGTAAGAAGGGAAATGACAATTTCACATAATCTTCCATTATTTTTATACTTACAAGACATGCTCAAATCATCTTTATTTTTTTGTTAAACTTTGTTGGAAGGGCTAATTGAATACCCGATCATTAACCTGTCAACACAACCAAACTCATATACACCTTGTTCTATTACATGTTATTATTAATACAAAAAACATGACCTTCTACTTGGTACGATGTTGCGGGATATCTAAAAATTTACTTAAAATCAAACACAATCAGCTTTATACACAATAATTATTTACTAATGTCTCTTTTATATATTTACTGCATCAATTATAAAACAATTAATTTTTTATTTTATCTTTAACCTTACAAATCAGTACAATTAGCACAAATTAAGGACATACCAATGTCCTATCTTGCCCAAACTAGAAATTTGTTCCATTACTAAATTAATTGGTCTTTCTAATTATCCATTTACCAGAGTACTAGTTTCATTAATTAGAGTAAATAGTTTCTCTGATTGCCTATTAACCAGGGCACTAGTCCCATTAATCAAGGTAAATATTTTCTCCAATAGCCCATTAACTAAAGCACTAGTCCCATTAACTACGGTTACTAGTTTCACCGCCCATTGCTAGGCACTAGCCTCGTACCAAGTAATTAGTTCCTTTCATATTAATATTAAATTAAGAACATACTACATTTAGCGTATTTGCCATTATTTGGAATAATAAATTTGTTGAATAAAATATCAAGGTGTCAAACATCTTTTTCACAACAATATCCGTTTATCTACCGGCTATCTCACATGTTAGTTATTTTAGAGTTCTCATTATATATATATATATATATCAGTAATTTTAACTCATCCATTAAGACATATTTCATTATATAATACGTATATAAGATTGTTACATTAACTCAGGTTTAGAAGATTCGCTTAGGTTTGTTTAGTTTTTTTTCTCCTTTTGTTTAAACTCAAGTTTTTTCAGTTTTATCCTTCAACATTTATTTAATTGGAGATTAAGCTCCGTTTTTAATTTTTTTATCTGTTAGATTTAGTTCTATTTTTTTTATTGTTATTTGTTTTATTTGAGATAATTTTTAAAATTGATTTTTTTACCACTTCATCCTCCTTTATTTTTTTTTTGTATTCGATCCTCATTCTTTTGATTACTATTTTTGTTTTACTTTGATGATTTTTTTTAAATTGATATTTTTTTTCCTGATTTTATCGTTTAACATTGAATTGGTTGGTAATTGAGCTTCTTAATTGAGCTCGTGTCTAGGATTTCATGGGTTGTTAGTTTAAGAGATTAACTTTAATTTAGAAGATTCGTCCAAGTTTGCTTGATTTTTTTAAGCTCATATTTTTTTAGTTTCATCCTTCAACATTTATTTAATTGGAGATTAAACTCCATTTCTTTTTTATTTTCTTTCTATTGGTTTTTTTACTAATTTTGAAAATTGAGGTGGTGTCCACGATGAAGCGATGATAAGTCTCCAACAAGCTTTTCTTTCCTTCTCTTCCAAGTATGATAATGATAGCTCAATTTTTATAGTTAGTAATTACTTTTTTAGGTTTTAGATTTTCTTTTATTTTTAAAAAATACATTAAATTTTGTTTTTGATCCAGTCCGTAATATATATCGAATCGCCTATGTAGTTTAACAGAAACTCTTAAAAATATAGGGAAATCATTGAGCTGGTAATGTGGATGATGAATCTGAGTGCTATGGACTTCCACGGTTCATCTTGGCGCCTCTTCTTTTCCCTTGTATAATTAATTATATTGCACGTCACTGAATATTTAATTGGTGAAGAGCTGCTTTGTTATTTCATGGCAGAGAACACAGGCCCTCTCGGACTCTTGGCTCTTGCTTTGACAACATATTGTGGCAAGGTAGCAACTCACTCGGAACACAATGCGTATTTTCAGTGGTAAAGTTCCCCTGATACTGATTCAACTCACTCGTAACAGTCCTTGTATCTGCTTTCCTTAAAGTTGAACAACGACTATTTTTGAAAATTGAAATATATCGAACACATCAAGCAAGTGTGTGTGTGCCCTACAAGCAATTCATTGAATGGCCCAAAATGCCAACATTCTAACATAAGTTGATTCAAAAGTTATGTGTTCTTCGGTGTCGGAAGAACAGGATACAGGGACATACAGAAACAAAGCAAAGCAAACCACCGGTGCTATTTTCTTTTCTAACGCTTGAATGCCCAGTTATGGGCACTCCGAGGTGCACTTGAAATGCCCTCATAATATCGAGATTCAAGCTTCTGAGAGTTCCAGTCTTTGACAAAAACTGAAAACAATTCTCGGGCAGACTCAGACGAAAGATCAGAGAAAATCATTTTCTTCTTCTCTTTTAGCCATGAAGCGAACTCATTATTCTTGGAGAAGTAGTCGTCATTGGACAGCTCTTGAAACTCAGATTTCTGAGGGGACAAAAATTAACAGCAGACATTAGTGAAATAATGTTCAAACATTATAAATAAATCTATAGAAGCTGACCATCCAACATCACATTCAAATTCAAATATATAACACCTGAAAGTTCCACACTAATTTGTCAACTTTCAGCACTTCAAATTTTGACTTGTATACCTATGATAAAGATATAGGATGTGTATGGCACAAGGATTTCCTACTTTTGACTGCTCTAATCAAGAACTTCCATTCTAAGCAAATTCTTCCTAGCAAAATACTCCATGCATAATCTGCATCAAAGACAACCAAATTAAGTGCAATAACTGTTCCAGCCATTAATAGAATTTAGGAATTATTTCCACTTTTGGAATAGGATGCTTCCTTGGCCTATTTACTTATACCACCATTAACAGCACCCAAGTAAAAATTTGAACAGATTTTACAAATAAACAGGCCCTAAAATCTCCTGACTTCAAAAGAATCAGTGCTTTTGCCATTGAAATAAGGAAAACTGCATTTAGCTATTACATAGGTAGAGCTAAGCGCCAAGCATTACATGAGACAAGGGCATTTAGAACTATCTTCCATTTTGCTGTGTAGGGCCCGATAATTGATGTGTGGATTAAGAATTATGTTCAAGTTTGCCGAGTACAATAAAAATTCTTCCCCAGCCCAAGGACAATGGCCATGGGTGGATACAACTTGCAAAATCAAGTTTCCAAAACAGTAATTGACTTTCTCTCTGTAACTGAAAGTATCATTGCAGAATAAGATTTCTTTATAATGCAACACACAAGTGGATTTTTTTTCCTGTCACTTGATATCACATCACCAAATAGTACATACATCTAGCATTATTTATGACCGCCTACACATCTGCTGAGGGAACTAACTAGTCTCCCCATTTAGATTTGCTTGTACTTCAGCTTACATGGTTAGGAATTCTAGATGTATCTCAATCAAAAACTCATTGCAAAGCCTCAGATACTATTACAGCACAAAGAGAAATTATCAAAATCGACTAAAAGTGAATTCTATCAACATTGTAGTTTTTGTTACATTTAAATTATCAAAATCGACTTGCACCAACTCAAACTTATTTCACATTTTATCCAAACATCTATTTCTCGGAATATCCTACCATTATAAGAACTGAAATTATTCAAAATCACAATCTATAGCTTCATAAACAAAACACACTCTTCCATTCAGGTTTAGGTGCGCGAGTTGGTAAAGTGAAGGGTTATGACACCAAGGTTAAAAATTCATAGTACCAGCAGCAGCAGAATCAAAACCCCAAATACATTCACAAATCACAAAACAAGAAAACATCAAGCTAGCTTCAAGATTACATGCTTAACAAAACATACCGAGTGGTGATCCCCTTTGTGTCGTTTACTTTTGTGCTTATCCTTAGACTTCTTCTCTGAGGCAATGAATAATAGCAATGTGAAGGCAAAACAACAGCGTTGATAGTACTTAATGCTTCACATACATAACAAACACAAAGAAACTACAAAAGTATACCTTTATCAGAGTGGTGCCTGTGAGACTTCTTGTCCTTTCTCTTCTCTTTCTTATCACTCTTTCTATTTCTCCTTTCATCATCACTTCTCCGTCTTTTCCTTCTTCTTCCTTCATCTACACATTCACAATCAATGCCAAATTTAGAACACAACATAACAATCCCATCTTCTGTTTGGTTGCTGATAAAACAAAGAGAAAGAAGAAATTCCTACTATTTGAGACCTTAAAGACCATAAGAAAATCATATTCTTTTTTTTCCTGATAAAACTACTGACATAATTGTGGTGGGTTATTCCATTTAATTCAAATCCGGGCAAGAAAAGGCTCCGTTTGGTTGCTGAGAAAGTGCAGGAAAGCAAACAATTTTCACATTTGAGACCAGTAGCACATAAAAATCCGGACTTTTGGGTTCCTACTGCAACTCATAGCTTAATTGAGGTGGGTTTTCATTTTATAAGAAGCCCAAAAATGAAAAGATATTATATCAATTCAGGATGCTTTCAATTTTCGTTTTCCTTTTCATTTTCTCGAGAGAAAAAAAACAGAAAATCCCCCCAAAAAAATGAGAACCTTCAGATGAAGACAGAGAGGAGGTTCTCTTCCTGCTCTTCTTCTCCTTCCCCTTCCCGTCGATTCCCATTTTCGGCGAAAAAAGTTTTGTAGGAGAGAAAAGTTACGTGCAGCACATAACGAGAGGAGATTGAAAATTGTAAGAGAAACTTGAGAGCACGAGTTTATAATCCGACGTAAGAAGACGACTGAGAAGCTCTTTAGTGATCAAAATGGATTGGAGCCCGGGCTCTTATGTTGGCCGGAACTTGAAAAAGTCTGAAATTCTTGTCGGAGCCCTCAAGTTTTAAAGGCCAAAATCTGAAAAATATGATTTTTTTTTTGAGTTCGAGTCTTGTAGTTTAAAGTATTTATATTAAAATAATATATATATATATATATATATTAAATTTTAAAAAAAAACACGATTTTAATTATATTTTCAAAACCTGCTTTTGATTTGATGAAAGAGTGAAGCGTCTCAATGAGAAAATATATCCACAACACAACAATTTGTTTTCCATTCCGATCAACCTAATAGAAATAAATTAATTTTTTTTAAAAAAATTAACTTGGCGAAATGTGGCTTCAATCGAAGAAGTAGACATGAAAACCTAACCCATCCATTTCTATTTTTTTGTAAAAAGGACCATTTGGAATCTTGTATCCTAAATAAGATGTTTCCTTCCGCACCTGGGGTCTAGTCTGTCCGCTCTGCTCCCTCTCTTACTGTGTTCTTCACTTGCAAATCCTTCCTCTGCATCAAGGGAAAAAACAGAGAGGTTTTGTAGAGCAAATAAAGATGACGGCGGGGAACATGACTCGAGCAAGTCTTTTTCCCACAAAAGATTCAAAATCTCATCTTCAACGCCAAATGGGTATGGGCTTCTTCTCTTCTTTCAGTAGCAGTCGTAGGAAGGGCTACTTTGGTAACCTTGATAATGCTTTAGCTTCATTTAATCGCATGCTTGATAGGAATCCTCAGCCTCCTATTATCGAGTTTAATCGGTTATTATCTTCAATTGTGAGGATGAAAAAATATGAGACAGTTGTTTCTTTGTTCAAAGAAATGGAATTTAGAGGAATCAAATACAATGTTTGTACTCTTAGCATTTTGATTAATTGCTTCTGCTTCTTACATCATGTGGATTATGGGTTCTCTGTTTTTGGAAAGACCCTTAAACGTGGTTTTAAGCCTGATGTTGTAATATTTACTACCTTGATAGATGGGGTCTGTAGGATTGGGAAAACCGAGGTGGCTGCTGGGTTGCTTAAGGAAATGGGACTTGTAGGTTGTGTTCCAGATGTTGTTACTTGCAATTCGCTAATGCGTGGATATTGTTCGCAAGGGAAAATCGATAAGGTTAGAAAAATATTTCATTTGATGGCGAGTAAAGGTCTTAAACCTGATGTTTATAGTTACAGTATCTTCATCAATGGGTACTGCAAGGTTGAAAAAATAGATGAGGCTATGGAACTTTTTGATGAAATGTCTCATAGAGGTGTGGTGCCTAATGCGGTTACTTATAATACTCTGATAAAGGCCTTGTGTCAAGCTTTGAGACCTCGGGATGCACATGTGCTTTTCAGGAAGATGTGTGCTTGTGGCCTTTCTCCTGATATATTAGCTTACTCTACTTTGCTTGATGGGTTCTGTAAACAAGGGAATCTAGATGAGATGTTGGTGCTATTTCAAGAGATGCAAAGGCGTCTTGTGAAGCCTGACTTGGTAGTCTACACCATCATAATTAATGGAATGTGCAAGTCCAGAAAGGTTAAAGATGCAAAGAAAGTACTTTCTCGACTCATTGTTGAAGGGCTTAAGCCTGATGTTCATACCTACACTGCATTAGTTGATGGGCTTTGCAGAGAAGGATCACTAATTGAAGCACAGAGACTTTTTAGAAAAATGGAAGAGGATGGCTGCATGCCAGGAAGTTGCTCTTATAATGTCCTTCTCCAAGGATGTCTCCAACACAAGGATACATCAACAGTAGTGCAACTTATCCATGAAATGGCTGATCAAGGATTCTATGCAGATGCTGTCACGAGAACCTTTCTGAAAGATTTTCTACCCGGCAACGACAGTCCTGCAATAAAACAACTGCTAGGACTCTTTGAAGGGCATCAAGGTGTGAAGGTGAAGTAGGCTTTGAATAGTTGGTGCTGCTTTGATCATTGTGGCAAACTAAAAGTTAATAGATCTATTAACATCGTAGTTTTTGTTACATTTGATTTAACACCGAGGGCTTTTGTACTCCTTGCATTTACATCATATTTGCGCTCTATATATATAGAGCACAAATATCATCTTTTTGACCTTATGGGCACTGATATTATTTTTCTGACCTTGTAGATGCTTGTATAAAAACAAGAAATACAAACTGAATGAGTACATTTATTTCACCAAAGAAGTTGAAATTCTCTGTGTGTGTGCTCGCTCACGTAAAGCTTTTGTTTCTGTATTTCTTCCCCAAGCACCCTCATGAATGAAAATAAATGGAAGAAACTCTATTTACTAGAGAAAATTCCAAACACTATCATTTCTGGATAAAATATGATAGTTTTGAGTAATTCCAAAACTACAAGTCGCTTGTTTTGTTCACAACTGATTGTATGCTTTTAATCATGACTGCCTATTTAAGACAGCTCTGTCAAAAGGATTCAGACTAGCCATACTGATTTCAAAAAAGCAAAATAAAAATCACCTAACCATAGAAAAGATATAATTTTATTTCCCCTTTCATCTCAATTACAGGAATGAACATGATATAGTAGTAGTGCTGCTGCACATCATATAGCTGATGAGAGAGTGAATACATCATGTATGTAGTAAAAACCCCCGTATTCATTTCATTTTAAAACTTAGAACCTATCAACAATTCTGAGAGCAGCCTCGGAAAGTGCTTCATAAACCCTCATCTCATAAACAACAAGGCTAGGAAGTTTCCATTTGGATTTCTCAAAGGTTTCCCTGCAAAAGAACTCATATTTAAGTGCTGACTTAACACCGGAATTAGCCTTATCATAATCACCAATCTTTAACAAAGAAACAGCCTTCAAAAGATTCTTGTTTGCTTTCACATAACCTTTGCTACAACTATGACAATCAGATTTCAGCTTCTTGTCTTCTTCTTTAGAGGCTAGCTTTGTCATGTTGGATGCCAAGGTCTTCGAATGACTGCTTAGACAGTTTATGACAATGGTAGCAATGCCTACCTTGTCAGCATGTGGGGCTCTGGGGTCAGATTTAAGGCATTGGATGCATAGTGTTGGTATTTCTGCATGACGACATTGTAGCTTGATTAAGTTATCATCAGCTTTAACAAGGTTGTGGGTGCCAAACAAGACGGGGGAAAGGGCTGCAAGAAGAACAAGAAAAAGGACACGATGAATGAAAGAAGCCATTGTTTCAAAATGAACTAACGATTCTTGTGGTTTAGTGCATGTTTCTCTCGTGATATATATATATATATATATAGTATGGGTACCAAGATGGCGTGTGGGATCAAAATTACTGAGTGGACTCCATTATTTGAGTGGGAAGAAAATGCATTTTACTTGTTAGAGAAACGCTCAAGGTGGAGTCATTAATTGACAAACAGGCAATTTATAGGTTGGAGATAAGTTGCAGTTACACTTCTCTTTCAAACCCCTTTATGGAACAAAAAGACAAGCTTACAATTTTTCTGTTTCACTTTTGCTCCTGAGGAGATGCAAGTTGCAACCCATATTTGGTGGTTCGCGAGCTATCATTGGTTTAAAAGACAAGCACTAGTTTTTACAGAATTTCAGGTTTTGTGATTCTTGACATTCTCATTGTCGCAGGACCATCATCTATGTGAGTTGATTAGGATTGATAGAAGTAAGATTGAAAAAGAAATCGTTGTTAATTAGAAAACCCTAATTTGTTTTTCATATGTTTAGATAAGGGGTTAATTGTATTAAAAACAATATAAAAATTACCATAAAATATTATTTATAAAATAAGCTGTTTTAAGCTTGTTTTCAATGATAAAAAATATTTATTGTACTTGCATATTAAAAGTTCGGACTAAAATGATAAGTGTATTTTATTATTGATATTAAAAGACTATATATATAAACTTAAAACAGTGATTTGGAACCTAAATATGACAATAAAGTCTAATTTTCACTTTTTAAAATACAAGCATTGGACCTCGAAAACAATAATATGTAATTGGGTTTTAGCCTTTTCTATTCGATTACATCCTCAAAGGATTTGAAAGCCATTACTCACCCTCGATGAGTCTTTACAGGTCTTGTTGACCTAGCTCAAGTCCATTAAAAAAAACAAGGAGAAATGTATCACAAGACTTGAAAATTCCTAAACAAGCATTCTCATATTTTGACAAAAACAATAACCAAGTAATATTTACAAACAAATGTTAAAAAAAAACATATTTACATGATTTACATTTGAAAAATAATGTTATTATATATTTTTTCTTATGAAAATAACAAAGTCTCAATTTTAAAGGACAAGATTATCCTAGGGTTGATTCTTTAGAAAAAAAATAGAAAGCAAAAACAAACTTTTATTATTTTTCTTATGTAAAAATAAAAAAGGTTTCAACATCTAGAGTGTCATAACCTAATTTTCGAGTTCCCCCCTAAATTATCTTTTTTTTTTTCTTTTAAGACTGAATGCATAGAAGAACCAAGTTGTTTTGGATAAAATTGGGAGCTCAATTATACCCAAAACTAAAAACATAATGCAGATTCAAGACCAAATTATTGGACAAGTTTGTATAAAAATTAAGTCCAATAACTTAATTATATTTTTAATAGGCCAATTTGATTTAATCATGAGCCTAATTAAAGGCTTAATTATATTTTAGAATTAATTTGGGTCAAATCAAAAGATTTAATTAGATGCAATGACTTAATTATACTTTTAATGGGTCAAATTGATTTTATTAAGGACTTAATTGGTGAAAAATCAAGTTTTGAACTCTAATTTGATCTTAATTGAGAAGATTGAAATTGTAGATGATCAAATTTAATTTTTACAAAGTCAAATGGTTGAAATCAGGGATAAAATTACAAGAAAATCAAAATCAGGGGAGTCAATTAAGGATTAAATTAAAAAAATTCATAACTAATAACTTTTTTGTAAATAAACCTGTAAAATAAGGGACCAAATTCAATTGAAAACATAGATGAAATTGAAGAAAGTTTTAAGGTTAATAAGGGACAAAATTGAAATTATTCAAGACGAAGATGAAAAACACGATGAAATCATGGGATGCTTTTGAAACTTTACAGGGGTGAAATTAAATTGATTCTTAAAATTAAAATTCAATTAAGGATCTAATTGGATAAATTAAAAGATTAAAGACTGAAATTAAAAAGAAGATTTAAGCCTAATTCAAATCTAAAATGCCAAAACATGTAATTTCATTTAAATAAATTGGTTAAATAAATGAAACAATATGTTTTGTATAAAACGACTTCGTTGTGTTAAGAGCATCTCTAATGAAAAATGCTATATTAAAGAGCCAAATTGATAAAATAGCTTTTTAAATAGTAAAAATATAACTTTTTTGTTTATATGCATTCCAATGGTAAAAAACTATTTAGAAGAGCCAATTATATTTTAATATATTTTATATTAAATTAATTTTAATATAATTATATAACTAATTTAGATATTTTTTATATAATATAATTATGATGTTATGAATTATATAATTAATATGAGTAATTTATAAAAGTAAATATAAAATTAATGAAGTAATATGAAAGTTAAAAGATATAATTTTAAGTTAAATTTAAAAATTTTAAATTTATTTATATAAATATTTTAAATTTTCAGTTTTATATATTACTGTTAAAATTTTAATTTTTTAAAAGTAAATTCAAATTCAAACTTTGAAAAAAACCACCAACATTTTAAATTTTGATTTTTAATTTTTTTTTAAAAATTCAAACTTTGAAAAAATGACCGCTAACATTTTAAGATTTTAAAATTTTAAAAAAATAATCCATTTATAAATATTCTCATATACCTAAACATTTTTTCTCATCATTTTCGTCCCTTCAATCTTTATTATATTTCATTAAAATTTATCATGAATCATTCTAATTTTAATTTTTATGATGCTTTTGATTTTGATGATGACACTCCCATATTTGCCTTTCAAGTTGCTACCGTAGTGCTTGTTGAAGAAGAATTGAATAATCAAGGGCGGAGAACAAAGTATCATAGCCCTATTCTTTATCACAATATTGTCAATTGTAAAAGAAAGGAAGGTGAGTTAAGGCTATATAATGATTATTTTGCTGAAAATCTTAAATTCACTGAAAGTCAATTTCGAAGAAGATTTAGAATGAGTCATCATCTTTTTTTTCGGATCATAAATATAGTGGAAGCTCACAATCCATATTTCAAATAAAGGATAAATGCTCTTGGTGTTCTTGGTTTATCTTGTCTTCTAAAGGTAACTGCAGCTCACAGGATACTTGTATATGGTATTCTTGCAGATCTTATTGATAAATATCTTCGAATTGGGGAAACCACTGCTATAGAAAGTCTTAGAGCTTTCGTCAAAGCAATCATAAAAGTTTTTGGTAATTGGTATCTAAGGGCACTAAATAAGGCTGATATTTGTCGATTATTATCAATTGGAGAGCAGCGTGGATTTCCAGGGATGTTAGGGAGCATTGACTATATGCATTGGAAATGAGAGAAATGCCCAATTGCATGGCATGAGATGTATACTGGTCATTGTCGTGAACCAACTATAATTCTAGAGGCGGTGGCTTCACAAGATCTTTGGATATGGCATGCCTTTTTTGAAATGCCTGGATCATTAAATGATATTAATGTTCTTGATCGGTCACCTATCTTCGCTGCACTTGTTGAAGGTTGTACTACTCCTGTCAATTATACAATTAATGGGTATGAATATACAATGAGATACTATTTAGCAGATAAGATTTATCCTAATTGGTCAACCTTTGTTAAGACAATCCCAAGACCATTAGGAGCAAAGAGAAAATATTTTGCAAGCAAGCAAAAGTCTGCAAGAAAGGATGTGGAGCAGGAATTTGGGGTGCTCCAATCTCGTTTTGCAATTGTATATGGACCTGTTCGATACTGCGATGAAGAAACGCTTGCAAATATTATGAAAGCTTGCATAATAATGCATAATATGATTATTGAGGATGAAGGAGTAATGAACATTGGATTTGACCATGAACGTGAAGTCAATGCCTTTATATCAGTGTCACATGGTGAAATACTAGAACTACATAATTTTCTTCAAACTCATAATCGAATCAGGGATAAAACAACTAGCTCTCAACTTCAAGAAGATTTGATTGAACATTTGTAGGAACAATATAGCAACGAGTAGAGTCATTAGTTTTGAACTTCTTATGTTATCATAAGTTTCAAGTTTTTTATATTTTTTTTCATTATGGTTGTTATCTTTTAAGTTAATTAATCCTACTTATTATTGTTAAGTGTTAGAGGAACTTCAAAAAAGTATTATGAATTGATATCAATTTTATAACAATATATTTAAAATAACCAAGAATTTTTTACATATTTAATTAAAAATATATTACATTACAATAAATCAATCAAGTTAATTAAAAATTAAAACCCCTCTTTTGCATAATTTCTAACTTTCTATTTTGAAAATACGCTGCAGAAATTGGATCCAAATTAGAAATATTCATTTTCATAATTTGTTCTTCTTTCTCAATCCTGTCCAATTCTTATTTCTCTTGACTTTGTTGAACCATCATAGTTTGTTGCTCTAACAAAATTTTCTGTCTTGTTTCTTCTGATCCTCAATTTCAACTAGAGTATCTCTAAATTGTTGTATGAGATGTGTTACAGTTACCTCCCCAACTTTATCTTTTCCTTGTCTACGTTTAAGTCTTTCCTTTGCAGCCTTCTGACCGATTGGTCTATCTTGATAAATCAATTGTTCACTATCTTCTCCTAAACTAACAGAATCAGGGGTAGATGGAGTTGATGAAGCCGGACTTGCATTGACATGACTTTTTTGTTTCTTGTTTGACTTTGATATTGACTTGCACGCTCAAATTGCCATTTGGGTCTTTTCTTAAGATAACCCAACAATGTTCTAGTTGAAATCGTTTGCCAACGCAAGAAGCATACATTTGCCGAGCATCATTAATCTAGTAAAAAATTAAAGAAATTCAATAATGTTAAAATATGTGTTAAATAATTTAACATGGAAATGAATATTAAAATTACCCTTGATTCTTCGTTTATTCCACTTTGCTAACGATTTTCAATTTGAGTAACAAATCCAACAAATTTACCGACCTTTTTATTTATTTCTTGCCATCTACTTGAGATGCTTATTTGAGAACGATTATTCAAGTTCCTCCATTCTCTACAAAGTAACCATGTACTCGAGCCCAAAATTGTTTTGTTTGTTGTTCAACTCTTGTAATTGGATCCTTACTTGTATTTAAACATGCAGAGACAAGTAAACAATCTTCTTCTGGTGAAAAGTTTTTACTTCTTTGTGATTTTTTATTGTATAAACATTTAAATTCAAGTATGTTATTAATTAATTGATTAGAATCACTTGGTTGAGAGAGAATATCTTCTGACTCGTTCATAAGAAAGTTGGTAAAAGAGCTTGAAAAATTTGAATCCATCTACATTAAAAAAAGAACTCATGTTAAAACCTTATAAGAGGATGTAAAGGAAGCTCACATTCAATGTCTAACAATTTTATGTTTCCATACATATGAATTAATAATAAGAATTGCCTTCTACTTGTTCTAACATTAATCTAATCATACAACCATTACAATTTGATCATTTTTGGGAACTAAAAGAGGATTGATATAATGGTTTAGTTGTATTTTTAACAAGACAAAATATAATTGATCTCAAATTAAAACAGACAATAAAAAATAAATTTAAGATATGTCACTTCATGTTTTTATCAATATCAGCTACTATTATTATTTCCTTTCAATTTTATCAAAGATAACAATATAAATAAAAATTATTTTCCTTAACCCATATAAAAAACATAAAATAACAAAGAAATAAAAATCATCACAAATAGCAAATTAACAACAAAAGATCTCAAGAACCAAGAGATGCAAAATAAAAAAAATATAAAAAGTCTTTAAACAAACATACATTTTGATTTCAGCTAATTAACACAAATGATGTTATTAATTAACCGGAAGACAATGGATTCTTGTTTTTCTAAATTAGAGAGAAGGGTGAGGCATAATGCAGGTTTTGAAATTTGCTGGTAAATTTTTTAAATTCTGTTATGCTTTTAAAAGAAAAAAATTAAAAGTTGTTTTTTTTCTGTTTGTTCTGCTTTTAAAAGAAAAAATTTAACGTTGGGCCAATAGATACAAAATAAAAATGCTGGCCAACGAATATAAATCAACTGGAAAAAATGATAACCAGAGAAATGTAGAAATAACAATTACTGTGTTTAACAATTATTTTAGCTGTCTATTTTGCTAACCAGTTAGAGTGTATAGAAACAAACATAAAAGTTAAAGAACAATATTTTTTTTGTCTATTCTTTTAGCTGACCGGTTGAAGATGCTCTAATAATAATAATAAGAAAAAAAAAAGAACAAAAACAACGTCGTTTTAAGGGCACTATAGATTGTCTTCAACCTCCCCGTGAGAAAGAACAAATTGGTCGCTGATGGTTCATCATTTTGCAGGATTTAAAACTCCCTCCTCTCTCCTAGCACTGAACGCACTGGTACATAAAGCCACAAACCCACACCCAAACAGTTTTTATGCCAGCTGTTCCTGTACTGTGATATTAACACTGAGGGAGGAGATGCAATGAGGACAGATCAATGGTTGAAAAGGGAAGTGAGAATCTTCCAAGACTGCTATAAAAAGAGGAGATAGAAAGGAAAGGGGGAGGCCATTCCCGGTGTAAGAAAAACACTTGAAAATCCATACCCTTAAAACTTTTGCTCTAGACTCATTCAACCTAGCCATGAACCAGTCAATGATATCAACATTACCTACCCAGTAACCCAAGGCCACCAACTCTTCTCCTCGAGTTTCGAACCCGACAGTTCTTACCTTCACAGTAAAGCAGGCTAGACCATTACATCCTTCTTGCAACTTCCTAGGCAACATAGCATTCGTTTTTCGGCTTGTCATCATTCCTTTCCCTACTGTAGCATTAGCAACTTCTTCATCTCGGTTCAACACCGTGAGCAGCAAGTCTTCTCAGCACCAGTGCCACCAGCAGCTCCACCATGGACTACCAACGACCCCAATAGAACCTCCGTTAACCTCAGTCTCCTCTTCCAGTAATGCCAGCCTCCTCTGCACCACTGTGAACTCTTTATTTACACAGACCGACAACTCCTCCTCCAGCACTGTGGCCTTCCCTCTTAGCCCTGCCACCATGCACTAGCATCACAACAAGCTGCACTCCTAGTAGCAACCTTCTCTCCTCACAGCAGCATCACGCGAACGACATCACCGCCTGACAACTACACTAGTTTCAGTCTCCTCTAGTGTGGGCTGGAGCTAGCCCAGCCCGTATGGCTGGGCTAGCCCATTTTGTTTTCTTAAACAGAGTTGTTGGGCCATCTTCCAGCCCAACCCAACCAGGATAGACTTGGGCCTCGGGCCTAACCATCCCAGCTTTTAGGCTATGGGTGTATTTGCCAAACACACCATAATATCTTTCCTTTAGTTTTTAGCCTATTTTTAGTTTTTAGCCTGTTTTTATTTTAATACTTAACCAAACAAAGCCTTAAAAAATTCAAAAATTTTTGAAAACTTTCAAGGACCATCTTGAAATTATTTTTGGATCTCACGTGTGTTTTCCTGATATTTTTACTTAATATCGGATTGTAGACTTACATTATAAGATATAGATTCAATATTAAAAATACTTGATTTTTCTCTAGAATTTTGAAACAAATTCAAAAATTCAAAAAACTTTCCTTATTTCAAAAATAGAAAAAATATGTTTTGTTTTCATGCGTATGACTAAATCCTAAAAAAAATTTATGAATATTTTCTAAAAAAGACAATCTTTTTTTTATCATGTTTGAAAAACTCAAAAATAAATATCATAATCAATTTACGATTATCCATTAGAATTAGACTAAAATTTAAAAAATATCATAAAATTTAATTTGTTTAATTCAGGATATGAATTTTACAATATAATGCATACTTTCGGTATTAAATTAATTAAATAAATTAAAAGCAATAAATATTAGGAATAAGCTGTGGACTTTATTATTTGAGAATATAAAATTACATTGTAAAGTATATGTTTAGATATTAAAGATACAAAGTAGAAAATAAATGTGATGCTAAAACTTGGGTCGTAGAGCGAATAAGATTTAACCCGATAAAGTAGAGACTTTCTAAAAAAAAAGAGATTTGCTTTAAACCTTAGATGAGACCAGCAAATAAAAACATGCCTTCGATTAACAATCAATAGGCAATACAACTTACCACAGGTAGGGTGCACTGGGGTGATACGTCTTCTCCTTGCACAACTACTCCCCTTAACCAGAATCTCATAGACCATTAAATTTTTTAGTGACTATAATACTATGTGGCGACTCTTGAACCCTCTAATCATAACTTTATGATTAAACCCTTTCAATTCCAAGAGGTAGCTCTGTCATTCAATGTCATACACATCATGATAAGATAATGACTCTATTAGGGACTTGTTTGGTCGGACTAAACTTTGCTTGTTTATTTTTGTTGGTCTATATAATTTAATTTTAGGAAGCTCTTTTTATATATTACTCGTGTATTTTTTTCATGCTTCTCATGCATAAGTACATTGGGTATGGATTACTGTCTTCATGTATTTTAATTTTTTAAAAACCAAATTCTAAATTAGATGGGGAGTAGCGGTCTGCCTTATAACTTTTAGTTGGGGTTCAAATTTATGAAACATCTAATTATGAGCTAAGCATTTACTCGGTAATAGCAGTCACATTGTGTCTTAATCATTTCTTATAAACTCTCATACTACCTTATAAAAGATGGTCAGTAGGTAGATCAAAGATCCTTTTGAGACCAAGTAGCAAGTCTATCCCTCATATAATGGTTTAAAACCTGTCCTTATGATATAGACTCTTTAATAATTTATTTTGTATCAAGGCAAACCTAATTAAAATCTTGAACTTTGAAAGATTTTCTAAGATCATAACTTTGAAAGATTTTCTAAAATCATAACTTCAATGACTTTTTTTCCAATATGGGCAAAAATCTAAGATGATGCAATTAATTAAAGCAATCAATGTTGAGGGATTATCGTGCATGACCAAAGTACATTGCTATGTGGATAATATAGAGAAGTTTGTGTCAGTCTTGAGTTATGCGTATAAAATCCTATTCGAGAGAAGGCATGAGAGAATTTCTCATCAGGTAAAGCTTATAGTACAAATTTCTATAGTCAAGGTCTTTTTTAGCTATTTTGCCTGAAACTTTCTTCTCACTCTATATTATCCACGTTGTGTCTCAATCATTCCTTGTTTGGGTATTGATGCTTCTATGGTTGTTGTTGGATTTAGAGACACTGCTACTATTGGCAATGCATACGGTTTGTGTTACCTCATTCTCTCGAGCACCCGTGTTGCCTTGCTGTTTGTGTTCATATCCATGTTGTAAATAAGCTATTTAATGCTATAATTGTATGTGCAGGTCTGGCTGTAATCACAGTGATGTTTGTCACAACCTTGTTGATGTATTTGATCATTAGTACTGTGTGGAAGCGAGATGTTTTTCTGGCATTCCTTTTTGTAGCAATTTTCGGATTTGTGGAATTGTCCTATTTCGGTGCATGCCTTGCCAAAGTACACAAAGGAGGCTGGTTTCCCCTTGTTGTTTCTGCAGTAGTTGTGTCTCTGATGTCAGTATGGCATTATGGGGAATCGAAAAAGCAGGCATTTGAGCTGGAGAATAAGGTTAGCTTGGACAGCCTTTTGAGCCTGGGAATAGCAAGGGTTCCTGGAATTTGCCTAGTGTGCTCCCATGTGACCTCTGGTGTCCCACCAATGTTCGCACATTTTGTCACCAACTTTCCTGCATTCCATCAGATTCTTATCTTTGTAACCGTTCAATCTTTGATGATCCCAAAAGTTCCAGTCATTGATCGTTTCCATGTTTCAAGGATTGGTCCGCCAGATGTCCATCTATTCCGGTGCATTGTGCGGTAAGTTTTGTCCACATTCTCTGAATTTTTCTCTTCTGATGAAAATACCAAATCATTAATATTATTGCTGTTATCAACTTATAACCGAAGTTCTTGAGCTTTAATAAGTCGTATGATTGCAAGTTCTTGACTCTTTTCTCTTTAACTATTATATTGTTAGGTATGGATACAAGGACATCAGGGACAGCTTTGAATTTGAAACCCAACTGATTGAAAAGATAACAGTGTTCTTGAAATGCGAATTGAATTGCAAGGAAATGCTAATACTAGAGCAGTCAGTGCTTGGTGCAAAAGCACAGAGAAGAAAAGAGCTGCGGTTACAATATCTGCAGGAAGCAAGTGAAGATGTAAATGAACTCATGGAGGCAAAGGAAGCTGGTGTGACTTACATGATGGGACATACTTGTGTTATAGCTAGAGAGGCATCATGTATTCTGAAGAAGCTTGTGATTAACTATGTCTATGGATTCCTTAGACGCAATAGCCGGTGCCCTGCAACCTCACTTGGGATCCTACACTCCGCATTGATTGAAGTTGGTATGGTTTATCGTGTATAAATGATAATAAATGAACTGATTGAAAGTGTTTAAGCAGAAGCAGGTCTGGATTTCCAATTCATGCTTTATTTTCACTAGCTGTAGCCAATTCTAGAGGGTGGAGGGAGGTACTTGTAACAAATGGTATAGCAGGTTGAACATTAAAGAAGATGTGGCAGCAACTTTCTTTATGTTTGCGGAATGGGGGGAAAAAGAGCAAAGAAAAAGAAAAGAATGAATTGTATACAGCATGCAGATTGAGTTTGTTTTCAGAGAAAAATATGCATATATATTCAAGAGCTGGTCAATATGAGACGCCTCACATTACCATTGAAAACTTGAACTCCTGATGATATTTCAGAGTACAAATTGCAGGCTGCCTACGAGATAGTGGAATTCTCATTAATCCTCGTTTCCCTGTGTGAATAGCTCGTTTTTAACAGGACTGGAGATATAGACTTGATCTCGGTGAAAGACCTGGCCTGAGGATGCCATCTAGCCGTACAAAGGGGAAAAGAAAAAAAAAGGTACTTCAGGTTGAAACCTATCAGCTAAAAATAGTTATTGGAAACGAATTTTTGTTGTTGATCCAACAGCAGCTTTACTAGAAATATAAGCATCAGGAGGTTTAGGGGCCATGTTCATCAAGGTGAACATTAAAGCACCCATTGAACTCAATTGAACATATTGGAAAACAAGGACTATTTTGAAAAAAAATATCAGCCTTGAGGAATCTCAATTGATTTTTGCCAGGGGCCTAATTGTATAAAATTAATTAGTTTTGTCTTGATTAATGATGTTTTAACTTAAATTGAAACAACACAGACAAAATTGGAATTTATTAAAACCTCATTTAGAAAACCTTAATTTTTAGAATTACCAACGGTATGTAAAATACCAATAGCGTTGCCGATAGATTAAGTCCCCCGAAAAGTTTCAATGAGTTAAAAAAAATTACAGGACTATACCACACGAGACTTATAGATGGAATCACCAACGAATTAAATCCCTCATAAAGTTATAAAGAGTAAGAAAAAAATATAGGACCATGCCATTGAAACTTACAAACTGAATCACCGACGGATTGAAAATTACAAGAGTTTTCCACTAAATATTACAGAGAAAATCAACGATAAAATAAAATTTTATCGGATAATTTTTTAAGGTTTAAGCAGACGATATGTCACTTGTTTTTAATTAAAAAACTAAGTGGCACATTGTCTATCCCTATTTTATTATCTTCTTCAGTCGAGAATGCTGATCGAGTTGTCACATTCAGATGAATGAACATGGCCTCTCCAAACACTTTAGAGACTCCAACCACCACCATTTGACATAGGAGATTCCCCTCTACAAGGTTGTTCCACCATTGTTTGATATTTATGCCCCGCCTGCTATTTGGAAGTCCTCAACTTCTTATCCCAAGACAACCTTGTCTGATTTAGTAAATTTAGCAGTGTTGCACCCAACTTTGGATCGATGGTGGGAAAGCTACAGGCTACCAAGTCAAGCATGGTTTGATCCCAGTTGAAGAGCAACACCCCTTCTACAAGGTTTATAGTTTATTTAGCTTCAATGATATCTCATTTGCCATAATTAATTCATGGAAAGTGCACATCAAATCAATCTTTAGCTTCAATGATATCTCATTTGCCATAATTAATTCATGGAAAGTGCACATCAAATCAATCATTTTCGACCAAGTCTCAATTATGAGATTGCCAACTCTTTTTAGAAGTTCCATGAATTGGTAGACATCTAAAGATAATGAGAACATAAGAAGAGGAGAGAAGAATGGTTTCCTAACATATCAGAGGAAAAAACTGAAAACAAATTTTCCATGACCTAACTTTTAAAAAACCACCTTCAAACCCACAAATGGTTTCATAACCACCTATTATTTTTAAAAGGTGAAGAAATCATAAAGGAAAAGGGGGGGTCCTGGAAATAAAAAAACCATGGAGAAAAACAAAACGAAATACATAAAAACCAATAGAATACTTAGAATAGAATTGAAGCAAATGTGATAAAGATTGTGTGTTAATAAAGAAGAAGAGGCTGTAAATAAAAAGAAAAAGTTGATTGGAAAAGGTTATTGGAACCTGTGCAAATAAAAAAAAAAAGCAAAAACCACTTGAGATCATCTCTTGAAGGTAAGTTATTCAACTTATTAGAGGGGTAGAACTCATTAAAAATCCCCCTCCCTTCTGCATTTTAAGCTTTAAACCTTTCATTCAAGCGTTGTTCATTATACTTTTTATTTGATTCGATAATGTTTTTGTCAAGGCCCAAATAAATACTTATTTAAAAGAGTTGATTGATCTATTTTCAAATAAATATTTTCTAAAAATTTCAGCAGAGTCTCCTTTATATTTTCAATACCAAGTTATCGACTTAAAAATCAAAACCTGTAAATAATAACCACAAACTCATACCAATATAATTAAGCATCACAACTTTACTAAACACATCAATTTCCATATCCCCTGTAGTTTTTTTTAATAGATAACATTGTATGATTTCACATATGATATTTAAAACTAATTTATTAACAATAACATTAATTTCTTAGGACACAAACACTTTCAAATATAAATACAACAAAATTATATTACTAGTTAAAGTAAGGGTGCTGTCCTTCATTACATACTCAACAAAAAGATAATTTAAACATTTTAAAGTTTCTTAACATGTAAGTGATATAACAACATAATATCAATACTTCCAATATAAAAATTAACTTAAACAAGGATTTTCATCTATACATCTACTTTTCAGCTCGAGGGTGCGAGGTATCTAACAACATATTTATATAACATGTGAATATTTAGTAAAAACTAGAAAATTTACACTTATTAATAATATACAATTTAAATAAGGACTATTTGAAGCATACACAATAATATAGGAACTAGCTCATTAAATGAAGCACCTATCGTTAATAAATTTAATTTAAATTTCATTTTTTCCAATCTTTAACTAGATATCTTCTTCATTAACCAGGATATAACTTTCTCAAGTCGTCCATTAATAAGTACATTATATTTGAAGTTCAGGTAAGAAAGAAAAGAAAATAGTTCAACCAATGTGCTTATTTTAACATGACATTATTTTCATTAACCAAGAAATAATCTTTTGGCACACCCATTTATTTAACATGACATCCACGAAATAATCTTTCGGCACGTCCATTTATTTAACATGACATTATTTTCATTAACCAAAAAATAATTTTTCACCGCGCCCATTTAACAGGGCATTATTTTCATTAACCAGGAAATAATCTTTCAGCATGCCCATTTATTTAACAGGGCATTATTTCCATTCTTTTTATTTCTCAATTTATACACTAAAATTAAAATCAAAGAAAATTTCTTATAAAGTACTAAATTAAACAATTAATTTATTATAGGGTATTTAACACCTACCTGGTGTTTGTGGGCATGAAGTGGTCCCCTGTTGCTGATTAAGTCCTGCGATCTCTTCTGCACCAACACAAAAATCAACATGTCATTTATTATTCATAATCAAATGATAAAAATCTCATTTCATTTTAAGTTAAGAAGAATAAAATTCTCCCTTTTAACCCTTCATCGAAATTAACTTCCTAATTCTCCAACAATCCATCCGATTCGTCTAAACTCACTCTTTTACATTAACAAAATCCAAGTCGAAATCCTTTTTCTCCTTTTTATATGTCATGGCCGAAATCCCTTCAAGGAAAAAGGGTGAAATTTTTTTCTCTTTTTCATTTTTTTTTGTAAATCGTTCACCATTCCATTTATTAACATTTATAAGCCTATAAATTCCCATAATTCCTAAACAATCACTTTAAATTCTTCAATCTCCCAAATCTCCTCCTTTTGCCAAGACCAATAACTAAGAGAGGGGGGGGGGTTGTTCTTCCATTTCTAAATTAAACACTTACCCATTAATAATTTATGCTTCCTAATATTGTTCAATCATAAAATGCATCATTTTAATAATTAACACAATAATTCCTCAAATTCACATAATCATAGCAATTTAATTTCTTCATCAAAACATAAAATTATAACAACAAATAATTTTAAACATGTTCTTTCAA
>Ga0325414_1001362_pt1 | contig 23388 bp, 18 predicted proteins | sample PopdelMetagenome_8_FD_206183 | JGI IMG/M metagenome (GOLD analysis project Ga0325414, IMG submission 206183) | Populus deltoides microbial communities from Bellville, Georgia, United States - Leaf-PdKOR-R3 | ecosystem: Host-associated > Plants > Phyllosphere > Phylloplane/Leaf | place: USA... | reverse complement strand
TCTCCAAAAGCAAACTATACATCTCTGAAGGTGAGAAGCAAAAATTTCCCAAATCAAGAGATTTGCAATGCACCATAAGAGAAAAAGTGTACCAACTTCACTCACAAAGCTCTACCAGGATGCATGTGTAGGGAATTCCGACCGGTGATGTTCTGATATTTGCTCATAGAAGGTAAAGCACACTGACACAATATTTAACGTGGTTCGGCAAACTGCCTACATCCACGGGAGAAGCCATTGCATTATATAAGGAGAGAACAAGATTTACAACAATAGAAGAGGAGAAATCATCCCCTCTTTGGCAACTCTCAACCTCACTCTATTTCTCTCTTTTCAGTGCTGCAATGGCAGCTACTGCTGGCTGCCTTGGCAATCCACTCTCTCCTACATTTCTCACATCTTTGGCTCTACACACTCTCTCATTTTGCTCTCAACCGTATGCCTCTATTTATAGACATCCATGGTGCTGTTCCACTTGTTCTTTGGTCAATAATGGTGGCCACCGTCTCCAGCTTATTCAACAATGGTGGCTGCCAACCTTTGACATTCCAGAAAGGCTGCTGCATTTGTCAATGGATGGTGCCTTCCATTGATGGTTGCTGCACATTAATGGCAACCAACTCAACAGCATGTTCTGCATTGCCATTTGAAATCCATATAGTGCCCGGGCCGAGACAATGAAAATGCCTTGTCATCGCTCGTCCAAACCTCCAAAATATAATTTTAAATTTACTTTCATAAATAAAATAAATTTATAATATGATCGTGAAAACCAGGTCGAACACAAGGCAAATTTCATTCAATCTTCCTACAATATACTGAAATAAAAAAAGAACGGGGGATTTGAATAAAAAATTAAAGAAACAAAATTCTAAAAATAAAAATACTAAATTAATATGGTGTTGGCTTAGTTCAAAGGTCTAGACATTCATTCCCATAAATTTATTGATCATCGAAGTAAAATAAATATCCTTTCAATTCAAGAGAATGAATTCGATGCTCTTTAAAGCTAAGGGGAATCGAGGAGATTATGAGTAAATTAATTAGATAAAGCTTTCTAATCAATTTCTTACCATCAAGCGAATTTAATATTGAAAAGCAACTTTAATGCACTCGGCAGTAGCCTTAGTAGAAAAGTATGTAAAATTTATTCGAAGCAACCGTTCAAAAGCTTGAGCAATTTAACTTAGCGCACTCCTCCCTAATAAATTAAAGTGATAGTTCTAGCAATCAAGTTAAGTCCTTTGTTTCTTCTTATTCTAGTCCCCGACAACAATTATGAATTGAAAGAAACTAGAAAGCACATATATACTATCTCAAAACAATTCAATAAGCATGAACAGAAATCAGTAGCATAATTATGATAAGGATAAATAAATACTTGAATATGAAAGAATTACAATGAGAACGTTACTTCTCGCAACTTAATAATGGGGATGGTGCATGTTCCCCTTGAACCGAAAGCCAAATTTTTGTTCATAGCTGCTGGAAAATTAACAAATAAAGAGAAAAGCACGCTGTAGAGAAGAAGAAGAAGAAGAAGAGAGTGTTCTGACGTGATTTGCTTCCTTTATTCCTCCCTCAGCTGCTGTCTTTCGTGAGGATTCTTCTCCTGACCAGGAGTCCTTAATATTACTTATTCCTTCTTCTTTATTTGGCCATTAAGATTGGTTAAATCCCTCAGAATTTGTGTTGAAAACTGAGTTTGCTGCTATCATTGACTACTTTTAAGTCTGTCAATGATCCTGTATGCATTGAACAATAATAAATAGTCTAAGTGAGAAGTGAACAATTCCTTACCTCTCGAAAAAATACCAACTTACATTACCCGTTGGTGATCATGTATGCACTAAAAAGTAATAAAAAGTGCAAGAGAAAAGTGAAAAACACCTTATCTCTAAGAAAATACCAATGTGCATTAACCGTTGGTGATCTCGTATGTATTGAGCTGTAATATATAAGGCAAGTGAGAATTGAACACTACCTTAGCTCTTAGAAACATACCAGCTGATATTTTTTTATCAGTGATCCCGTATATATTGAACACAATTAACAATACAATGGAGAGGTAAAAAGCTACAATACTATCTGAAATATACCGACAACCTTAATTCATCGGTGTAGCTATTGGTATTTTGAAATATGTCGGAATTTTAATTGGTGTAAATAACAAGTCATCGTACTTTTCACCTTTTTTTTTCATTTCTTCTTTTCCAACTATAATTCACTCGGTATATACCGATGAGATATTTTTATCGATGTTTACTAATAGATATTGCAAAGGCACATTCAACTGGGGAAATTCACCGCAATTGACCGATAGAAATATTTCATCAGATGCGTATTTGTCAATTTTTTAGTAGTGTTTATGCTATTAAAATTAGCCGCATGCTTCACATTTTTTTTTAAGCCATAAATTAATGTGAATAAATTGTTGTAATATCACACGTATCTAGCTTCAAATGCACTTCTCAATCCCATATTCTACTCTCCAGAATATCCGGAAAATCTCAGGCCACAAACACACCCTCTAACTCACCATCCAAAATTGTCCAATTGCATAGCATGCTTCCTTTCAATAATAGCTGCCTGGCCATCATATCCTCGACCAAAATAGAAATGGCCTATCGTCGATTTCTGACTATCAAGTAACGTGAATGAACCGCAACTTCTAAGCACTTGTGCATTTGAAATGCACAAATAGATTAGGTGTATAATGCGTTATTTATTACGGCGACATTTGTCAACAATAGCCGAAGGTGCTCTCGAATGTTCCTCTCCAAAAGCAGATTGGATGTTAGAGAATACTTGCTCAACGCACCACTAGGGAGATAAAATTGGTCTGGTAGAGTTTTGATAATATGGAAGAAGTGGAAGTCATTATCATGTTATTAGTGGCAACCATTATGTGCATGTGCTCTTCAGCTCTTGATTACCTAGTCGTTTTATTTTACCCTCTCCAACAACGTACGAATGTGATCTGGAGATTCTCTTCATGGATATGCACAAATTATTTATAGTATCGTCAGCCACGATTAATTTCCCATTGATTAATGAATATTGGTAATTGACATAGGGGGGGAGTAATAGGGTAGCGTACAATAAACATGCATTAGCAGCTAGCAGGTTATCTGCTGTTGGTTACAAGACTTAGTGTTGACCATTTCCTTATTTTCCCAGAAAAGAAACAAAGAAGAACATATATAGAAAAAAGACTTGTTTTAGTTTAATGCATCATCAACCGCTCATTGCAACGTAAAAGCTCTTACATTTGGGAGCTTACGTTGCTACAACAAAAAAAAAAAAAAAAAACAAAATTTAAGAATGGCACTTGTTAAGGATTTAATTTTTAACTACATAACCAGCAGTATATCAAACAATGGCTTCAGTCCAACAATCAATTCGATGCCTTACGTCCACATATATATTCAATCTGTTCGACCAAAATCCTGTTATCCGATCAGTTTCATAGTTTGCTCAGCAAGCTTGGATCAGTAATTCTCTAGATCCAGCTTGAGAGGTAGTCTTGAAAATTACATAATAGTTGTAGATCCTTACAGATATTACAAATAATAAAAATTAATAATGCAGATACTACAAATATTATTGTTTAATGGAGCAAATACTACAATATTTGAAGGCATATATATTACATTATATATGCAGTGTATATTATCTAGTTTAAATAATCATGTAATTATTATTTATTTTTTTCGTTACTAAGAACACAATCAAATCTTGTAAAAACCATATTAGGAAATGATTCTAATTCATATATACTCGTCAATAATGTTAATGTTATGATTGAGAGATTATACTTTTCTAAAATTCTACGCAATCCAACTGCTAGGGAAAACAAAGCTGAAGATATCCACCTGTGCTTCAATGCCAAAAAGTGCCTTAATTAATCCACTCTGGCATAGCAGCTCGTTTCGTTACATCTTCTTGATTGATTTCCTTCATTGGAATTATTGCAAAAAAGAGAATTTTTCGGGTTTATCTTTCTGCTTTCAGTTTGGGTGCCGAAGACCCAAAATCTTGCAAATTGAATTGCTGATAATTTCAAAACAAGTCAACAGCATCAAAACCCTAATCTTTAATACAACAAAAACAGAGAGAATAGTAAGGAGATCGTTTAGTGCCGTTCGGTAGGCGTTAAGAGAGAGAGGAGGGAAGGTTTTGTTTTGTATTGTCGCTGGTATTGTTCGACTAGAGCCCGCGCGCCAGCCCGTATTCTTAGACCGGAATTTCCTAACCCAGGGCAAACTGCCATAAAACAAAGATGAAGCCGTATGAAAGCACACCATCATCTGCATATGGTTGATATATTGAACTGTCTTCTATTCTTGCACAAATTGAATTTCGGTTCCATCCATGCACATATTATCACTTCCTTAATTTGGTGCCATATCTATGTAAGAGTGCAATAAGTGCACTTAACTTTTTTGGTTATTGGGGATCTGCTATTCTGAATTATCTTTACTAATTACTAGATCAGTAGTTGTGCCTTGAAACATATCCTCTCTCTCTTCTTTTCTCCCATAATATTAAGAGCAATTGCCAATAGTTTTCTTGAAATAATTATAGCTTTTCAGAATATTTGTTGAGCGGACGTGCTGGTGGTCCTTTGGACATAAAATTCACTTTGCGGCTTGTAAAGGCCTTTTGGCCGCCTTTGGTGAGGCATCAAAAAACTCTGGGTGACATTGTGGTAGAGAGAGTTAAGTAGTTTTCAATACCGAACATGACTGGACTCCATTGACCAACTCAGACTTTTACACAGGTATTCTTTTTGGCAGTCGTACGCTATTTTCACTTGTGACATGGTTTTGTTTACTGCATGCAAAGTCAACACTGAAAGTCTTAGGTTGTGGGAGAAAATTTTCAATTTTCAAAAGTTCAAGCTCATTTCTTTTAATTTTATTTGAAGTTCTTTTTTGTGATGAAATCCTGTTTTTATGGAAATGATATATCCACTTTTTATTAGGGTTTGCAGAAAGATTATATATAATACATACTTTTAGAGTAAAATGTGCTCTAAAAAGTGACTTTATTAAGAGATTTATATGTAGACATCCATGCACAGTTGCAGTTGCTCGCCAACATACTATGTGCATGCATGTGTGAGCTCTTGCAATTTTATTTCAGAATACAAAAGAAAAGGTAATCTCTGTGTTCATGGCAAGCTTTTACCTTTCCCTCCTCCATATCCCTCCCCATAACCAGACCCGCTACCATAACCAGATCCAGAGCCAGATCCTCCTCCTCCACCCCCACCACCTCCTCCTCCTCCTCCTCCTCCTCCTCCTCCATTTCCTTTCCCACCCTTGCCACCGCCACTTCCGCTTCCACTTCCACTTCCATAGCCTGACCCACTTCCAGATCCAGAGCCTTGACCACCACCACCACCACCTCCACTGCCACCGCCACCACCACCACCTTCACCACGACCTATCCCACTACCTGAACCATGGCCTGAGCCGCTACCGGACCCATAGCCAGAACCTGACCCTTTGCCTCCACCACTGCCACCGCCTCCGCCTCCGCCTCCGCCTCTGCCTCCACCTCCTCCATGACCACCAGCACCATATCCTTCACCGCTCCCGGATCCAGACCCAGAACCATAACCTGACCCAAGTCCTGAACCAGAACCACCACCTCCTCCCTGCCCTCCACCTCCACCTCCACTGATTGCCTGCAGTGTCCTAGCAGCAAAGGTGAGGTCTACAATAAGCAAGACCAGGAAAGCAGTCCCTAACACTCTTGGACTTGCCATTTCCAGATTATACTCTCACGGCTCAATGTATCTGTATGTTTATGCGTGTCAGTTGTCACTCGCTATATGAGAAACCAGGATGCTTTGTTGACTGGAAATGCTTGAAGTGGTAATAACCCTATATATAGGCATTGTAAAGGTAACAAGACAAGGTTTGTAAAGGTAACGAGACACGGTTTTTGAAAGGTTTCTTAAATTCCTAGTACCTCTCACTTGGTGATCTTGACTATTATAGAAAGGAACGTGTGCTTTGGGTTTCTGTTTTAGTGGAGGGCGTCGGTGGTGGGGTGTTGGTACTGTGGAGGACTGTCTGTTTCTGTCTATATGCAATAGAATACAAGCTTTATCCCCACCTTTTCTTTTTTTTACTTAGCCGTATCTTGTAGTATTTGACTTTGGCAATGGGACTAATAGCATGCATTTCCCACTCTTTATCATTCTGTTCATATTTGAACTCCACTTTTGAGTACACGTATTAATTTTCCATGTACTGGCTGGTAGCTGTCCTGCGGTGATTTATGCTAACGATTGTCTCCTGAAGCATAAGTTTATCCGCTAACGGTAGTGATTTATGTACACAGATATCTTTCTACTCTGCGTGTATGCTAACAATGGGCTAAACTTGCACAACAAACTGGGTTGTTCAGTCAATATTTCTTATTTCGGTTGCACTTTCCGTCATTGAATATAAATAGATTAATTTGCCCTTAAAAACCGCGTTCGAATGTCTGGCTTCTATTTTAAAACCTTGGTGCCTGTTCCGATGTATGAAAGCACACCATCCTTGCATCACTGCTAGCAGAATGGTAGGCCATCTGCGTGGTTGATATACTGAACAGTCTTCTACTCTTGCACAGATTGATTTTCAGTTCCATATGCACAGATCATCACATCCTTCAATGGCATGCTTTAATAAGTCTATGTAAGAGTTCAAGAACTTTTTTTTTTTGTTATTGGGGATCTTCTATTCTGAATTATCTTTACTAATTAATAGAGTGGTTGTGCTTTCAAACATATCCTCTCTCTTTTTTCTTCCACGTTTTTTCTTGAACAAAACATGTTAATAGCAAATTACAATAGTATTCAACTTTGGTGCGCTTGTTGATGAGAGCACTATCTCACTATCAAAAAAATTTAGATTTGCCAACGGAATTTTTTGTTGATATTTATACTCACAGTCTGTCAGCAAGAATTTTTTTAACCGGCTCACAAACAAAAATTATTCGTCAGAAAATTCTTGTCGGTGATTTGTGGTATGTCGGTGAGTCTGTCAATAATATTTTTACCGATGGATTAACTAACAGACAAAGCATGCCAAAAAAGAATTATCAACTTCATTCCATTAGGATTTCCATCAATGAATATAATATATCATCGACAGAAAATCCGTACGTCATTCTATCGGTGAGTTTTTTTGCCTGACAGTATTTCCTTCAGTGAATTTGACATATAACCGTCAAATAGACCATCTGTTATTCTGTCGGTCAGTAAACAGTAGCAGTGATATTTGCAGTAATTCTTTTTTAATTCCCTGGAATATACCAACAGACTTAGACCGTCGGTAACTCCGTTAGTAATAATTTAAAAAAATATTAAACACAAATAGAAAATAAATTAAATTAATATAAAAATCAAATATTTGTTATAAATTTAAACATTTATAAGTTCAAATACAATTAATATAGAATAGAGACGACGTTGAAGGAGGAGGAGAAGGCGGGTCTTTGCTGGGACCGTAAGGCAAATAAGATAGAGCACATGTGATCTCGTCTCCATTTATAAAATTATTAAGGAATAGAAAAAAAATAAAAAAAATCCAACAGCATTCATAAAATCAATAAAGAAAATAAAAATTAAAAAAATTCCAACAACATTCATACAATTATTAAGAACAGAAAAATATAAAAAATGCAAACAAAAGAAACACAAAAAAAGAGAAAGAAAAAAGAATAATCTTACCTTAATGTCATAATGAGTTTTCCCAAACCTTGAGAAGAGAAAAAAAAAAAGAAAATTATGTTAAATAACAAGAGAAGAAGAGGGGGAGAAGAGAGGAGAAGACATACCTACATGTGGAGGAGAAGAGAAGGGAAGAGAATAGGTGGAGGAGAGAAGTAGAGAGAGAAATGAAAGAAAGATGAAGATTTGGGAGGAGGACAGAAGAAGTTGTTGAGGAAGAGATATGAAGAGAAATGTGCTTTTAATTTGGATCTTTTTACCAACGGTGTTTCTAACGACCAATTAAATATTAAAATTTTTAATTTTTTTGTCGATGTACCTGTCGATAAAGTCTAATTCAAAATTTCGATTTAATCAAATATTTTCAGAAACACTCCAAGCATTAACGATGTCTTTACCATCAAAAAATTAAAAATTAATATTTTAATTGTTATGTCACGTTTCTATCTGTAATGTCTAATTGACATTTTCAATTTAATTGAAAATTTTCAGAAACCCGCCAACTATCACCGACCACTTTTAAGTCTGCCAATGATCCTATGTGCACTGAACAGTAATAAACAGTGCAAGTGAGAAGTGAACAATATCTTAGCTCTCGGGAAAATATCGACGTACATTACCTATCGGTGATCCCGTATGTACTAAACAATAATAAAAAGTGCAAGAGAAAAGTGAACAACACCTTATCTCTCGAGAAAATAATGACGTACATTAACCGTTGGTGATCCCGTACATACTAAATAATAATATACAACGCAAGTGAGAAGTGAATACTACCTTAGCTCTCGGAAAAATACCACATGCTATTTTCTGTCGGTGATCCTATATGTATTGAACACAAATAGCAGTACAATTGAGAGGTGAAAAGCTCCAATGCTCTCTGCAATATACCGACGACCTTAATTCATCACTGTATATGTTGGTATTTTGAAGTTTGTCGGTATTTTTATCGGTGTAAATGACATATCATTATTTTTTTTTTTTCATTCTATCTTTTCCCAGAATAATTTCTTCGGTATATAGTGATGGAATATTTCCATCGAAGTTTACTAATGGATACTGCAAGGGCACATTCCATCGGAAAAATTCACTGCAAGTGACCAACATAAATATTTTGTTGGTGTGTCTATTTGTCAATTTTTTGGTAGTGTCTATGCTATCAAAATTAGCAGCATGCTTCACATGTTTTCCTGAAAAATAAGATATAAATTAATGTCAATAAATTGTTGTAGTATCACACTTATCTGGCTTACAATGTACTTCTCAATCCCATATTCTGCTCTCCAGAATTTCCGGAAAATCTTAGGCCACAAACACCCGCTAACTCACCATCCAAAATTGTCCAATATTTGCATAGCATGCTTGCTTTCAATAATAGCTACCTAGCCATCATATCCTCGACCAAAATAGAAATGGGCTATCGTCAATTTCTGACTATCAAGTAATGTGAATGAACCGCAACTTCTAAGCACTTGTGCATTTGGAATTCACAAATAGATTAGGTGTATAATTCGTTATTTATTATGGCGACATTTGTCAACATTGGCTGGCTGAAGGTGCTCTCGAATGGTCCTCTCCAATAGCAGATTGGAAGTTAGAGAATACTTGTTCAACGCACTACTAGGGAGATAAAATTGGTTTGGTAGAGTTTTGGTGATATGGAAGAAGCTAGTGGAAGTCATTATCATGTTATTAGTGGCAAACATTATGTGCATGTGCTCTTCAGCTCTTGGTTACCTGGTCATTTATATTTTACCCACTCCAATAACGAATGTGATCTGGAGATTCTCCTCATGGATATGCACAAATTATTTATAGTATCATCAGCCACGATTAATTTCCCATTGATCAAGGATTGGCAATTGACATAGGGGAAGAGTAATAGGGTAGCGTATAATAAACATCCATTAACAGCTAGCAGGTTATCTGCTGTTGGTTATAAGACTCGGTGTTGGCCATTTCCTTTTTTTCGCAGAAAAGAAACAAAGAAGAAAATTGTAATGTTTTGAATATAAAGACATAGGAAAAGGCTATAAAGCCCTTGAAGGCTTAGATGTAGGAATAAATGAATGAGGGGAATAGTAGTAATTGAATAAAGAGATGATAAATATAAATAGAAAGAAGAAAAAAAAAAGAGAGAGATCTGAATATTTGAGAGAGCAAACCGTGAGAGAGAAGGGAGAAAGAAGAAGAGGAAGAGAAAAGAGGGAAATTATAAGGAAAATAGAAAGGAGTCGAAGAAATAAGTTTAAAGGTAAGATTTAAGTTGTTAAATGTATAAATGTATGTTAATTAAACTTTAATTTCAGTTTTGATAAATGTTAGGGTTTTGAAAATTTATGTTTTGGGTTTAATTGATGAATTAAATTGAATGTTATGGGGTTGATTGTTGTGAGTAATTGATTATTTAGTTGATTATGGAAGATTATGATGATTTTGAGTTATGATTTTGTTTGAATAGTGAATTTGTGTTAGAAATAAGGAAAGAACAGTGGGTTTTCTGTTAAAATTCTGGGTTGGAGGTTGAAGATGATGAAAATTCAATTTGGTCCCTCAATTTGTGGAAATTACAGTTTACTCCCTAAACTTTGAAAAATTTACAGATTGGTCCCTGGAGCCTATTCCGAGATTCTGAACAGAATAAAAGATGAATTATGGGCAGAATTCTTGTATAGTTATGAAATTTTAACACTTTCAATTTAGTCCTTCAATTTGACAAAAATTACAGTTTGACCCTAAAAATTTGGTAAAATTCCAGAATGGTCCCTGGATCATAATGAGATATTCTGGAAAGAAATGAGGATTAATTATGGTCAGAATTTCAGTATAGTAATGGATTTATGATATTTTTAGTTTGGTCCTTCAATTTGACCCTTAAAAATATGATAAATTCCAGATTAGTCCCTAGCTGTAATATTAGCTTGTGTAGTTTGGTTTGATGAGTAATTGAGAGTTAATTAGTGAATTATTACCAATTTTATTATTTGTTCTATTATGGATTAGATTTCAAGAAAACCGTTAAATTTTGGGTTTTTTAGAAAAAATAACTAATTAGTTCAAAAACATATAGAGTTATGGAATACACCCTTAGTTAAGTATATTAAATAGGTTATATATTATTTTGAGTCATTCTTGAATATGTCTCATTTTTATTGAGATAATCCTGATATTCTACCGGCGGGACGTCAGTAGGATTTCCTTCGATATCAACTTTGAGTTTTGTTGCTTTCGAGTCAGGTGAGTGGATAATTTTCCATATACATGAGAAATATTATAAATATTTGATTTGTTAATATGACTTGGATCATGCTTCTTAATAATATATAAGTTAATTATTATCCTTGTTATGATAAAGCATGATCAATTGTTGAATCTGAATTCTTGATATGAACCAATATATATTTTGGATATATTTTGGATTGACTTCTTAATTGATAGTTCCTCATTTGATTGATGTCATGAGTTGAGCTTTGATATATGAATATGTCTGTTTGATTATGATTATAAACCTATGGTATGTCAGTCAAAATACTCATGCTAACAGGGTAGTGTTAGTCTTTGTACACATCGTATCTGAACCCTAGTTGGTTGGGGGAGTCACCAACTTGTGTGGACTGATCATCCCACCCCACAGTACGGAGCCTCATACTCATTGCATTTTGATTTTCTGATGAGTTTTACCATATGATCTTCTTGTTATGGCCAATTTGAGAAACATTTCCATAAGAACCTGAAGCCATACTTGTATATATATTTCTCATTGTTGTATTACCTCGTGTGTGTGTGTGTATTGAACGTTATCTACTCACTGAGTTGTTGAACTCACCCTCTTATTATTTATCATTTTCAGGCTTATAGCTTGATAACAGGTCATTTTGTTGGACCTTCAGAATCTGCTCTTTGGTTGTACCTTGTACCTTTCCTTTATGTTAAGTTAGTGCTCCAAAACTCTGAACTTATATAAACTCTTGTATTAAGACAATTCAATTATATTATGAAGTTGATTTTATTATTAATGTTGTGTTTAACTCTGATTGAGTTAGAATAAGTTTGTGTGTAAATTTGGGTTCGCATAGGTATGGAACCTTGGAGGAACCTTGTCTATGTGCCGGTTATGGATTCAGGATTCGGGTCGTGATAAAAATAGAAAAAAAACTTGTTTTAGTTTAATGCATCATCAACCGTTCATTGCAACGTAAAAGCTCTTACATTTGGGAGCTGACGTTGCTACAACAAAAAAACTACAAAATTTAAGAATGGCACTTGTTAAGGATTTTTAACTACATAACCAGCAGTATGTCAAACAATGGCTTCAGTCCAACAATCAATTTGATGCCTTACGTCCAAATATTCAATTTGTTCTACCAAAATCCTGTCGTCTTTTCAGTTTGATTGTTTGCTCAACAAGCTTGGATCAGTTAATCCACTAAATTTAGTTTGAGAGGAAGTCTTGAAGATTACAAAGCAGTTGTAGATCCTTGCAGATACTAAAGATTAATAATGTAAATATTATAATTAATGAAGCAGATACTGCAATATTTGAAGGAAATATTCAAGATTCTGTAGTAATTACATTACCTTATATATATTTTATATATATTGTGTATATTATCTAGTTTAAATGATCATGTAATTATTATTTATTTTCTTCATAACTAAGAATATAATCAAATATGGTACAGCTATCATGTTAGGAACTAATTCTAGTGCATATATATATATATATATATATATATATATATATATATATATATATATATATATATATATATACTTGTAACTATGTCGTTAGTAATGTTATGATTGAGAGATTATACCTTTCTAAATTTCTACACAATCCAATAGGGAAAACAAAGCTGAAGATATCCACCTGCTTACAAGTTCAATGCCAAAATTAAAGTGCCTTAATTAGTCCACTCTGGCATATCACCTCGTTTCGTTACATCTTCTTCATTGATTTCCTTCATTGGAATTATTGCAAAAGAGAATTTTTCCGGTTTTTCTTTCTGCTTTCAGTTTGGGTGCCGAAGACCCAAAATCTTGCAAATTGAATTGCTGATAATTTCAAAACAAGTCAACAGCATCAAAACCCTAATCTTTAATACAACAAAAACAGAGAGAATATATAGTATGGAGGTCGTTTGTGCCGTTCGGTAGGCGTTAAGAGAGAGAGGAGGGAAGGTTTTGTTTTGTATTGTCGCTGGTATTGTTCGACTAGAGCCCGCGCGCCAGCCCGTATTCTTAGACCGGAATTTCCTAACCCAGGGCAAACTGCCATAAAACAAAACAAAGGAAAACGGAAGGGGAGAGAGAGAGAGTGTGTGTGTTGGGAGATTTCAGTGGAAAGTCAAGATATTTCGTATATCTATTATAACGGTAAGGAAGTCACGCGTGATTGTTAAGCTGACGCGGGCGGGGATTTTATTTCATTTATAATTGGTCTTAATGGGCCAGTTTTAAACTTTAAGTGGGCTCATGTGTATTAATTAACTCCAAGCCCGTATTTGTAAGGCCTTTAAAGTCTCTACGGTGGGCGCCCTCTCATAAAAGTCACAAAAATTTAACGATAAATTTCAATCACAGATTTCCAATGTCATGATTGCTACTTTTATAACGATTAGCTATGAAATCATTTCAGAATTGTAACATTCTATGGAAAAAAAATGTTTACAAGAATTCTGATCAGTAATTACGCCGTTATTTACCTATCAAAATGAGATAGACCCTTGCTATAAATTGATTGGAGAACATTCATGTATTCTGGGTAAATTAAAAGCAACTAGATTAGCAATAACAAATTAGAGACTGAAGACAAGGACAAGGTGACGTGATTCCCAAAAATAGGTGTTAGGTTCTTCTTATGTGGATCGTTAAATTCGGAAGGGGAGGAATAAGAGCTTGCAAGAGGCTTTTTCAAGACTTGAATGCTCTTATGGTAATTTCTTTTATCATTTTTTTTTTTCAGAAAGTTCATAGCTTGTGGAGATTTTTAGTTCTATTTAAGAATAGCAGTTGAGGTAACTTGACATGAACTTTTATGTCCACAGGCTGTTGCACTGGTTAGATTATGTGAGAAGTGAATATTTGACTGAATGTCTGGCTTTGTAACAGGACTGCAAAAGTTATGTTTTGATTTGTGTATAGTGTGTTGAGTTAAGCTGTTGTTGTTTTATCGCTCTGGTTTTGGCTGAGGCTTTATGTTCTGTGGTGTAACGAGGCTAAAGAGTTATGGTCATGCTAGCAGAGAAGGTGAGGCAGAGGTTTTTGCCGGGCTCGAGCTCTCAAAGTAGTTATGGGGATGATGAGGAAATGGATTCCAAAGAAGAGATGAAAGATTGCTGTTGAGTGTTGGTATCATATCTCCAGTAACAAAAGAGTCTGCAGGTGCCTTGTATCATCAACAACTGTCCTGTCAGGTCAAGTCTGTTTTGTTGACTCTCTGTGTATTTCTCATGGCTAATTGTTTGATAAGAGAGATTTAGATGGATATTATTAGTATTACTTGCTTTTGTATGCGGAGTAAATTCTCATGTTAAATGGATCCTCTTTTACTTAATTTTCCTCCCTCGAAGAGAATTTCAATCTCTCTTTGTTTTTGCTCAGTTGGCAGATTTTGTCAGATTTCCTCTAAAGAAAGCTGGAGGAGTGATCAATCAATCTTGTATGGACTCCCCAACCGTGCTCGCACAGGTTTGTTTATGTCATGAGCATTCCTCGTTTTACTGAGTATTACTTCAATCCATATTGAACTTTTGATTCCTTGGCAGCTCTCACTGATGCTAATAGACCCTTTATTCTTTTTGTACGTGTTCTGCATACAGTTGATCTCACCTGAGGATTGGTTGCGAGCACGTTCTCTTTGGGAGAAGTTTGATGTGTATGCATGATACTATCTTCAACTAATCTGGAATTATGATTGTTTGTCTTGAGATCCAAAAGATGGATTATCTTCGCGACTTTCAACTTATTCATAAGATTGTACTTAAGCTGCTATAGACAAATATATCACGCAAGTCACTACCAACTGGCAATAAAATAAACTGATTGTTGGTTTTATTGATGGGTATAAGATATGTTCTTTGTGGAAGAACTTGTAGTGTTGTAACACATTATATAAGAGAGCTAGTTGATGATTAGTATTAAGACAGATAGCCGATAAATTTGACAACAGCTTGGGCAGCATTGCGAGCTGCTAAGGGTCCAAATGTCTGGATTGCATTCTGTCCGGTCTGTCCTCCAGCTAAATCTGATAGCCCTCTGATGACAATCACAGGATACCCGTTTGACAAGCTTGTCTGGGAAACCATCATAAATTGTTAGAATATTTTGAAGAGCAAAATACAATTGTCGACTGTAAGAGTCAGGTTTGAAAAGGCAAGCATCCTAGACAATTTAATAAACTTCAACAATGTCAGGCCACTCAAATTGGGTAGATTCAGTCCTCCAAAACCTAAATGTTTCATTGCATTTCTAAGGCCCTAATCGCTTGCTATTATGCAGCACAGTTGGTCTGAACACAAGCTGAGAAGGTGCTCTCATAATGCATATTATGTTCTTTGCCTCATGTAGACATCGGAATGCAAGGAGATAGAGACACAGAAAAGAGAAGAAAAATCAACTATTAAAACTGAAGAGCAAGCCGAGGAATCTTACCATAACTACAGCAAAACTCTCCATATCCACTGATGAAACAGCATAAGTTTGATAAAGGAAATCCCTGTAAGCTGCGTTGTCCACAAAAATATTGGCTGTTGAACCCCTGAGGCCAACAACTAGCTTAGGCTCTCGAGAAAGGCACACACTTGAATTCACACACCTTTCCAGTTCCATCCCCTGGAGTATATCAGGATTGAAAAATTCATCAAAACTGGAATTATATATATATATATATATATATATATATAGAAAAGGAAGCAACATTCACAAATCAAGATAATTAACCTCCAAGCCAGCGGCAAGCCGAAGCCATTGTTCGCTTATTTGTGCCCAAAATAGTGGTATGGCAGTATTAGGCTTCCCTGACTCAGAAAAGAACTGCTCATAACTATATCCAATCTTTCCCAACAGATTCACCCCATCTCCTTTTGGTACGTTGTAGCTTCCAAAGTCCAATTCAGCAATATCATTGGTGGGCAATGTTCCATTAGGATTCTGTCAAGGGTATACTTTTTTTATAAAGAACAAAATAACATGAAAAGGATGGAGAAGAGATGACAGGCATGGACGAATTTGTACCAGCCAATCCCAAATGCCAGTGTGAGCAAACTGTTTGGGGATCGTAACATCTCCAATGGACATGGAATTGTTTACGTTTCCAGCAATGCCAAAATGGACTATTCCTGTTATATCAAACATGTCCAGCATTTGTTGTGTTGCTGCAGCTGCATTGACCTAAAAGAGCCAAAAAAAACCTTGATTAAATAAGCTTGAAAATTCATGTTACAGGAAGAATGGCATTTCCTGATCATATTCAAAATCTCCCCTTCTAGGACCCTACATCAGATCATGTGAAAAAGATAGGAAAAGCTTTTATTACCCACTGATCTGTGTGAATTTAAACTGGAATGATTTCAAGGACAAGTGGTTCGTGTTATGACTAACTTGATTTCCCCTAATAAGATTTAAGAAGCTCTATGATGCCATTTTGACATATCAGCCACAGAAGTTTTCACCTAAAATATATGCATCAGAAGTAACTAGTATCTTTGCTTACCATTCCAACCCCACATCGCACGTAGATAACTTTCTTCCCCTGAACCTTTCCGACCCGGAACCGTCGTCCTGCAACAAACAACCACAATTAATTTGCTATACAAGCTTGAAGAGCTCAACTGTCTACAGGCATCTAATGTCCAATGAAATCGCATCACAGACATCACCTGAGAGATCCACAAAAGGATGCTTTCCATCAGGCTTAAAGGCCTTAGATGCAAAAAAGGCATTCTCCTCCGGCGGATAAACAGTAATTAGGCCAACGTAAGGCCCTTTTCTGTTCACTTCTTTGATGATGTTCAAAGATTTTAATCTGTTTGATGGAATAGCTGATGCATTTACAAATATTAAAACCAGGGTCAGAAATAGTACTGCAACCAGTTGTTCTGCAGCCATGTTTGTGGTTCATCAGCTTATGGGAAAAACCATACTTGTAACCTCAACTGGTCACACATCCAGCCAGCAGATTTTTAAATATAAGTTCAGTTAGTCAGAGAGGCCGGCTTAAATAATATATTAAAGATTCCTGTAATGATGATGCTGGCTTTCTTGCATGACAATCCATGGCCAGTATTTCATGTGTACTTTGAGTGGCCAATAAGATAACGTGGAGCAGGAAAAAGAAATTTAATTGCTAATCAAGAATCCGTTTATGATATTCATTTTTCTAATTAAGTTGAAGAATGACGATCCTTTCAGATTTAGAATAAGTCAACGATTTAGACGAACGAAAGGAGTGATAATTATTTAATTACAGGCTGACTCACTCACTCACTTAACCATTTGTTCAAAAATTCCACAGCTTACCTTAAGCATCCGTTTACTTTCGAAAATATTTCATTTTCAGCTGGTCTTAAGTAAAGGGCTAAGTTCCAGGAAATTTCCCTCTTGGGTATATGTTGTTTTTAATTTTCAACCTGCACTATTTCTGCGGACACGGCACAGAAATGAGAGCTTCCAGGAACCATAGCGTTCGCCAAATATAACAGGAAAAAAGAACATCCTGATCTACGCAATTGTGAAAAGCATCATTCTTTGTCCCTTCCAAACCAGTATTTAATAATGTAGACATTATGCTCAAAAACAAATCCAGTGCCAGATCCTTTCATCCTTGGCAGGAGGTTATATAAATTATGAAGGAGGAGGGTCTAGCCCGACTGTCCATATCAGGCCTTGATAAGACAGAAAAAAAACACAAACTGTTTATCACAAAATAAAATGGCTTGCATCCTCAATCATACATTACAAGATGTGAGAATACTGTAATTATTGTGAACACATTATTTTAGAGTTCTTACAGCTTTGCATCACTGATTGACATCAAAATCTTTCCTTTTCAGACATGTTTCCAAGGAAGTTTATTCTGCTGCACTAAATCAGCTAGGATATGCTGGAGAACTTCTAATAAAGACAGTTATTTAACTTGTCACTCATATTTCATATTATTGCAACTGACCAATGCGAAACAATGCTTTAAAGCATAACTCTATCGAGAATTATATCCCGGTAGCTTGCTGATAAATTTAAGAACAGCCTTGGCAGTATTCAGAGCTGCAAGCGAACCATATGTGTCCATTGCATTCTCTCCTGATTGTCCTCCAGCTAAATCTGACATCCCTCTGATGACAATCACAGGGATACCATTTGACAAGCAAGTCTGGAATAGCAATAGTATTAGTTTCTTCAGTTGATAATGAAACAACCTGTTGGATCTTGTAATTTCAGAATAGATAGCCAGGATCTGAACAAGGTTCAAATTCAATACAATGAATATGTTTATGCTGATGCTTATCAACCTAATCAAAACTTGATACATTCAACACCGAAAGGAAAAATAAAGAACATATTAAGTAATTAAGATCAAAGGGAAGAAAAACTTGCCATCAGTACAGCAGAGCTCTCCATATCAGCTGATGAAACCCCAAAAGCCTTATAAAGGAAATCCCTGTAAGCAGCGTTGTCCACGAAAATGTCTGCGGTTGAGCCCTTGAGCCCAACAACTAGCTTGGGCTTTTGTGGAAGGCACAAGCTTGAATTAACACACTTCTCCAGTTCCATCCCCTGAAGAAGATTGAACGATACATTGAAACTAATCTGTAAGAGAGGCTTTTGTAGGAAATTGTGTATCAAATAGCAAAGAGTAGCCTGCATTTTATCTTAGCTATAACTTTGAGGAAAGAAATATTAGCAAATTGGAAAAATCTGAGAGACGGGATATGTATGTCTAACCTCCAAACTAGAAGCGAGCTTAAGCCAATGCTGACTCACTCCTGCCCAAAACAGGGTCGTAGCATCATTAGGCTCCCTTGAGACTGAAAATAACTGCTCGGTACTGTAACTGAGTTTTCCTAACAGATTCACACCATCTCCTTTAGGCACATTATATTTTCCAACCTCTAATTGAGCGACATCATCAGGGTCCACAGTTCCTTTTGGGTTCTACAAGTCACAAAATTCTGTATACGTGAAGTTGAAAATATGATTGAAAGAGGTAAAAACTACAGCGTAAGAATATTTATGAATTCACACCAGCCAATTCCAAAGGCCAGTATTAGCAAACTGTTTGGGGATGCTAACATCTCCAATGGACATAGAATTGTTGATATCGCCAGAAATCCCAAAATGGACAATCCCAGCTACATCAAACAGATCCAGCATTTGTTGTGTCACCGCAGCAGCATTGACCTGATTGAACCAGCAGCACATTTAAATCAGCTCGAGGGTGGCAACGTGTTCAGTAAACATTGCCATGTTTCTTCTGCAGCTATGAATTTTCTAGTCTAACAAGCTCTCCTGTACTATACTGAAAAAAAAAATTCTTTTGGAGACGTGCCATGTAACTTCAAACTTGATGCATTAATTGGAGTGAATAAAAGAAAATGATTTACCATTCCAATCCCACATCTCACATAGATGACTTTCTTCCCGTAGATTGTTCCGACTCGATATCTTCGCCCTTCAGTACCACATTGTCATTCTAAGTTGCAGAACAAATGTATTCCATCAACAATGCATTTATATAAGAAAAGAACCCACATACCTGACAGGTCCACGAAAGGGTGCTCAGGATTAGGCTTGAAATCCGCAGTCCCTAAAAAGGCATTCTCTTCTGGTGGAAACACAGTGAGGAGACCAATATAAGGCCCTTTGCTGTTAACTTGCTTTATTAGTTTCAAAGAATTTATCTTCTTTGATGGTATAGCTGACACAGATACAACCAACAATCAAGTCAAGACTACCGATGCAAAATATGGTAGTGTTACAAGTTTTGCTGCCATGGTTGAGTTTAGCTTGTAAGCCTTATATGTGAATTGCCTATATATAGGCTGCTTAAGTTTAAAATTTTGAATTTTTTTTTTAAATAATATTTTTTTTAGTATTTTTAGATAGTTTCGATGCATTGATATCAAAAATAATTTTTAAAAAATATAAAAAATATTATTTTGATGTATTTCTAAATAAAAAGCAATATTAACTACACTCTCAAACACAAAATTACTTAATTACATATTATTTTAGTGATTCAAAGTGTGTGTATATATATAGTTTTAGTAATTGTTTATAAAGTGTTTTTTATTCGAAAATATATTAAAATAATATTTTTTTTATTTTTTAAAATTTAATTTTTACATCATAACATTTCGACTATCTGAAAATATTTAAAAAATGAATTTAAAATAAAAAAAATTATAAATTTTTAAAAATACTTTTAAAATACTAAAACATACAAAATAATTGATCTGTATCTAAATCATTTAAGTTTTTTTTTAGAAAAAAATTGGCTCAGAGCTGACAACAAAAGTGAAAAAAGAAAATGACAAGGTAAATTGTAGCTATTAGATATGATCGGAATAAAATCTTGAATATGTAGATTACTGATATGACTAAGTGCTCATAACTGGTTGGCATTAATTTTAATCGCATTAAGCTTTAAAGAAAAAAGAGTGGTTCACATAGAGTTGACAGCAAAAGTGAAAAGATAAATTTACAAGGCAAATCATATTTATCAAGATGATCCAAATAAATGTTTCGTATTTTAATCACATGATTTTTTTTTATATAAAAAAAAATGGTCCGCATGGTAAACAACAGTTAAAAGAAATTACTAGACAAATCATAGTTATAATATATGATTTAAATGAGATTCTAAATATGTGGACTGCTAATATGATTAAGAGCCGATAATTAGTCCCTATTTTAATCCCAAGGAGTTTTTTTGGGGGAAAAAAATTGAAAAGAAGAGCCATTTATTTTTGTATTTTAAAATTAATTTTAAGAAAATTTACTTTTTTAATTTTTTTATTTTAAATAATTTTTTTATATTTTTAGATTATTTTTATGTGTTGATGTAAAAAATATTTAAAAAAATATTTTTTTAATATATTTTTTTAAAAAATATATTTTGCAAACTAACTACTCACCGCTGTGTTTAAGATTACTCGTGATCAAATTGATTTTTACAGGGTGGATAAGAATCTGGGTAGTTAAGGTTTCACTATCTTATTACTTATTCTAACGTCTCTTTCTTCTTTAAATGCAGTTTTAAAAGAGATTGAATGAGGGGCTTAAACTGGAGTTCATGATATTGAAGTTTTACCTAACGGCTTCAAGACACTGCGATGGATATTAAAATTTACTTTACATAGATTATGAGCTTGGCTATGTTATCAATGAAGTATTTTTAAAATATATTTTTTAAAAAAATTAAATTTTATTTTATTTTTTTTTATCATTTAAATTATCTTTGAATTTAATAAATTAATGGTACCATTCAATCAATCCCTATACGGTTTAATTTTTTTACTAGAAAAACATCCTCAATACTCTTCAAAATATATTTAATTCAACCTCAGCATAACATAGGCTATACATCTAATTATTTACCTAATATTTATTTTTAGTTTTCACGAAAAATATCCGGCTAGTGCATCAACTTTTAATTTTTTTTCAATCAATTGTTGCAAGCAAATTACTTCTTCCATTTTTGAATCATTGATTGATATAAAAATCTGGGCTTGTAGAATGTGTCCCAGATGAAGTTTGTTCCTGCTGCTTCAAATCTGCTGAAGAACCCCTAAAGATGTCTCCTTTGTCTATTAGTTGTTAAAACTCTAATTTCATGGTACGACGACACATTAATGAGAAACTACATGTAATGCTGCAATGGAGACTTGTATCCTGGTAGCTTGCTGATAAATTCAAGAACAGCTTTAGCAGCATTGAGGGCTGCAAGTGAACCAAATGTGTGGATTGCATTGTCTCCTGATTCTGCTCCAGCTAAATCTGACAGCCCTCGGATGACAATCACAGGAAAGCCATTTGACAAGCATGTCTGAAAAAGCAAGTTCAGTCAGTATGATCTTTGTTGATCATGAAATTAATTGTTCGAATCTTAGCTACTTCAGAAGCTTTGGATCTTAATTACAATGTGAAAAGAAAAAAGAAAAGAAAAGGACTAGTCCATTTAACTGTGCTGGTTATCAGAAAGAGGATTCAGATAAGTTAACTTGCCATTACTACAGCAGAACTTTCCATGTCTGATGATGAAACCTCAAAAGTTTGAAAGAGGAAATCTCTGTAAGCTGCATTGTCCAAAAAGATGTTGGACGTCGCGCCCTTGAGCCCAACAACTAGCTTAGGCTTCTCTGGAAGGCACAGGCTTGAATTAACACACTTCTCCAGTTCCATCCCCTGAAGAGTTCATGTTAAAATATAAATTCAAGTGTAATCTACTACAGAAGAGGCTTCTGTAGGAAATTGTGAAAGAAGCATCAAAGAGCAGCCAGCAAATTTTCTTAATAGTGACTTTTAAGAAAGTAAAATTAGCAGATGGTGAAAACTGAGGGGCTGGATTTGAATGTCTAACCTCAAGGCTCCTAGCAAGTTGAAGCCATTGCTGACTTACTTCCATCCACCACAATGAAACAGCAGTGTTAGGCTCCCTTGACACAGAAAAGAGCTGCTCAGTGCTGTATCCAATCTGCCCCAGCAGATTCACGCCATCACCTTCAGGTACATTGTAGCTTCCAACCTCCAAGTAAGCCACATCGGCCGGGTCCATAGTTCCATTCGGGTTCTATCAATCGCAAAGGTCTGTGTGCGTAAGCTGCAATTGGATAGGGACAACAGAAATAACAACACATTAAAGATTGAAAGTTTTCAAAATTTTTGAACTTGTACCAGCCAGTTCCAAAGGCCAGTGTGAGCAAATTGTTTGGGAATGGTAACATCCCCAATCGACATAGAATCATTAACATTGCCAGAAATTCCAAAATGAACAATCCCAGTTACGTCAAACAGATCCAGCATTTGTTGTGTTACCGCAGCAGCGTTTGTCTGATCGAGTCAGAACCAAACTTAAATCAGTTTGTGAAGGGAAATACAGCTATGAATCTTCAGTCTAAGAGTACACAAAAAACAGAACTCAAAGCATCTAGTGGGGTGAAAAGACAATATTGGCTTACCATTCCAACCCCACATCTCACGAAAACGACTTTCTTCCCATTGATTTTTCCCACTCGATACCTTCGCCCTTCAACATCATAATTACTGTCATTTAACAGAACAAACTACAATCAACTGTAATCAAAGTATCTACCATCCATTCCTGAGAAAGAATACCTGCCTGAGAGATCCACAAAAGGGTGTTTAGCATCTGGCTTAAACGCCCCAGATCTGAAAAATGCCTCTTCTTCTGGTGAATACACAGTTATGAGACCAATATAAGGCCCTTTGCGGTTGAGTTGTTTGATTGTGCTAAAAGAACCTCTCCTCCTCTTTGATGGTATGGCTGACACAGACATAACCAGAAAAGAAACAAAAACCAGCACTACAAAACACCGTGCAGCCATGGTTGAGTTCATTACTATTTGCTTGAATGAAAAGACCTATATATATATATATATATATATATATATATATATATATTATAGTTTAATGTC
>Ga0325414_1001361_pt1 | contig 23394 bp, 7 predicted proteins | sample PopdelMetagenome_8_FD_206183 | JGI IMG/M metagenome (GOLD analysis project Ga0325414, IMG submission 206183) | Populus deltoides microbial communities from Bellville, Georgia, United States - Leaf-PdKOR-R3 | ecosystem: Host-associated > Plants > Phyllosphere > Phylloplane/Leaf | place: USA... | reverse complement strand
AATCACTAATCTCTCTCGGGCATCAATGGATTATTTTAACAAGCAAACTTCCTACTTCTCTGTGAAAATTTTAAACTCGTTAAATTTAATTACAAACGATAAAATCCTTAATGATTACACAAGTTTCATAGATATCTCTACCATATAGATTTCTTGTGGTATTTCAAACAATGGCTGAAATAATTATCACTTCTTAATCTCAAATTGAATCCCAAATCATGCACACAATGATCAAATATACACAAGCATTAAGTTCATAATGAAATACTCAACAAATATTGAATTAATTCCATTAAAGAAATATTCGTAATCATAGTTAGGCTACATAAAAAACCCTAAAATATAGAACTACTTCATAGCTAAATTAAAAAGAGATAAACTTGATACAATGATCATCACTCAAGAGTATGGGAAATCAAAGAATTGGACGTCTTAAAGTGGCTACTATCCTTTGCTTTTTTCTTTTAGTTCTGATTGCTTTTGCTCCTAAATGCCGCCTCATCTATCTTGTGGTGTGTTTTGGGTATCAAAAATGTTCCTTAGCTACTGCTTAAAGCAGTTTTTATAATCTGAGTTTATCATTCAAAAGAAACGAAATCACTTTCCTTCTCTGTCATGGATTAATTTTGACTTTATTTTCTTTCATAATATTACGGGTTAATTTTGGGGAAGAAAACATATGAATCAAGACTTCTGTATTTCTGGAACAATTATATAAAATCAAAATTTCTTTCTAACAAAATTGATCTTGCAGTTTCTAGACATCTAGGACATGAGATATGGGTCAAAAATCGAGATAGTGTCTTATAGAATCGCCACCTAGTATTATGGTTATTAAAAATTATAATTGATATTTATAAATTATATGTCAAGGGACTTGTTATGCTAGGAGAAAAATATTATCACCCCTAAAGCGTCATATCTTAGGCAAGTTGCATTGCTAGTTTTGTCTTAAATTATTATCGGTTGTTGTGCTATGTTATCAATAATTTATCTATAATATTTTTGACTCTAGCATCAATAAAAATTAGGATTGATATTTTTTACTCTATCTTTAATAAATAATGGAGTTGATATTTCTGATTCTAACATCAGTAAATATCGAGATTAATACTTGTCATGAATCTATTTACTTCAAACACTTCTGGATTGAATTTTAAAATGGTCATTAAACCCGCAAAAATAATAGAAGTGGGCTTTAGATCCTTTCAAATATATGCGTTTTTGGTATTTTGTATGTAGGTCCAATGAGCCATTTTATTTGGGCCAAGTTCTAATAGGCTTTATAAACTTGTTATAAAGTCCATATGCAAACAAAATATTTTTTTTATTATAAAAAACTGATAAAATAATAATTTTATAAAAATACTAAAAGTTGAAAAAATATTTTTGAGCTCTTTTTTATGCTAAGAAATCACAAGTTAATGCAAATGTATTTTTCATATTTTTGTAGGAGTTGGCCATAATGCAAATTTTATAAATGGTTAATATAAATTCTTTATGATATTTTTATTTTTTTATGTTATTATTCTAACACATGCTAAAAAAAAATGAAATCATACATCAAACACACCTATTTTTACTAATATACTCATACACCCATTTTTACAATCCTAAAAAATACTCACAACAAATACACACAATTAATTTGCAAAAAAAAAAATCTCAGCTTTTAAATCAACCTTCAACAGTGTCGCTAAATAGAATGAGACTGCCAAACTAAAATCATATGCTGTGATAACAATAGGTTTCTAGCGGCTCGTGTTTGTCACACACCACCACATACAATAATGTATGGAATGATGCTCTGAAGTCCTGGATCAAGCATGACAAAGCAGAATGGGTAGCTTCCTCTTTCCTTTTCACGTCTATACCTACAATAAGAATCAATATTACCTGCAAAAATTTTTAAAAAAATTCACACAAAAAAATCAATTTAATCCCCTCCTATCTTCACAGATCTGCTATTATTTTATCAGGAAAAGATGGTGGCATGTGAGCTAGAATAAGAAGATATGTTGGTCGTATGACTCACGGTGTTGGTATAAGCCAACTATTTTAAAGATTGGTTCGACTGAAACAATTAAATGAAGAAAGGTATTGATATGAGAGAAAGATTATGGGTTTCGCATGATGATGGGTCCGTTGTAAGTGGTGGTATTTAGGGGCTGTTGATAGTTGTCTTGGGTTTATGGGGGGGTGGGGGGGGGGAGAGAGAGCAATGTGAGTTTACTATTAATGGAAGCTTCTACTTTGAAAATAGAGGTGGAGATAGTTGTTGTGAAGCTGGCTGGCAATTGAAGGGAAGAGTTGGATCTACCATGGGTGTGTTGGCATTGATGTGCTGGAATCAGTGAAGCTATTGGTATGGTGAGTGGTCAGTGATTGGTGATTTTTGTTTTAAAAGAGATAGTGATGGTAGAAAGTAAATGAAAGAGAAGGGTTTTTTGGCCAGATCATCAATGAAAGATTTTTTGGGTTATGTATGAGAGTTTTGGAGTTTTGCTTCGTTTTTATTTTTATTTTTTTGGTCTACTCTCGAAATATAATTTTTTGATCTCCCCTCAATGTAGAGATTCTGATATGCTCCCTCCTATTTTTTTTATACACTAGTATCTGTATTTATAATATAAGAGTTCTGGAGCATATGGAATTCAAAGTCCAAAATAAGCTCATCATCTTTTCTTTTCTTTTTTTTTAATTTAAACTTGATTAGAGTTTAAAGTCAAATTTAAAAATTAATAACTAAGATATCATGATCATCCTTTTCAAACTAAAGATTGGGAAAGAAGGGGAAAAACATGTTATAATCTTTAGTTTTTCACAAGTTGACAAATCACTCTCTTAATCAAAATTAGTCCTTGATCTTTTAATTCCAAATTTCAACCCCCCCTAAAAAATTAAATTAAGTTAAAAGCAAGTGGATCAAAATTGAGTAGTGACAAACATCTCCACCAATGACCATGACACACTAACCAACAACTTGCCACCAACATTTCTTACTAATGGAAAGCATGGAACAACAACAAAAAATTTGCCACCAACAACTCCACCAATAAAAACCATGGAACAACACCTGATGACCTTATTTTATATGGAAATATTTTTCTCAACGAAGTAAATACTTCAGTCATTAAATAAGATAGAAAGAGACACTAGTTCTAGCTAAGGCCATATAAATTCTAGGATCTAAGACTTGGACTCCACACACAACTATTAAAGGTTTGGCCATGTAATTTCATATATGACCATTAACCTCCCAACAATTCATAGAACCATTATCACCCATTCAATAATTCTATAAACCACCACCAACTCCTAGAATCACAAACAATTATCTAACATTTTCATAAGCCACCACCATCCATTTAACAACTCTCAAAATCATAAACAACCACCTAACAATTCCTAGAACAATAAACAATCATTCAATAATTCTTTGAACATATAATTTCTCTTACATTCTTCTTTTATTTTTTTTGTATTTATTGTATATTTTTCTCTTCTTCTACATTTACTAACTTAAGTATTGAGTGTTTTCTATACCTATAAGGTACTAGTGTTTCATGAACAACCTAGGCCAAGATAAAGGTTTATATTCAAGCTGATCACTCTATCAACCTAGGATGCAACTATGGAAATCCTAATTTTGTTTGAAGTTTTTCACCACTTCATTAGTGGTGCCATGATGAGAATTAGCGAGCAGCACCAAAAGAACCATTAGAGATAACAATTGAGTTTATTACAAAGTTTAAAACTAAAAGGATTCAAGATGAACTGATTGGGCTAATTCTAGATATTTAGGTTAAGTTGCAAAATTGCCATACTAGACCTTTGTGCACTATTTAGGCCATATCTAAAGATACAAGAGGAATTTTATTGCAATTATAAATGGAATGAAAACTAGACATCTCAAGCTTTTCATCCATATATAGTAAGCCATTTAATTAATTCAAAGAAGAGAGAATGATGTATTTGAAATCAGGCCAGAAGTTGTTGTACAAGTTTTGCTATTTGTTTCCTTATGATTTGTTGACTTTTTATTTATCAAGGATTTTTTTCTACACAAAAAGCATTGGTGGAAGTAACTTAGATTATTTTGAAAAGGGTTTCCATATTATCAACTTATGTTCTTTTTTTATATATATATAGATTTTCTCATTAACAAGTTTTCCTTATCATTCACAAATATTAGAGATGGTTTTGAGCTTATTTTTCATAATGCACAAACTTATGCTAACAATCATAACTTTTTAATACGATTATTGGATTGACTGTAATTTTACCAGAAGATTATAGAGGCCTTGTTTTATATTGAGTTAACATTTAAGGCTAATCAAACATATCGAAGCACTTGCAATCAGGTCCATAAGCTACTATGTGAGAATTGCATTAGTTTTTTACTTGATTTAGGATCCTTTTTCCTATTTTATTTAGAACTTTTTTAAATTTTCTAGGTTTTTTATGACATTTTATCTAGTATAAATAGAGTTATTTAGCTTGTATTGTGAGTTTTTTAAAAATTAATAAGAGATGAATTTATTATTTAGAAATAAAATTTGTGTAAGAGTTTGCTATTACTCTTGGTTCCTCATGGAACCACTTTGATTTATCAAAGAATTAACCAAGTTTATGGCATCTTCTATACTTCATGTTCGCATCTCTTTATAGGTTTTGAGTGGGGGTTCAATTAATTATAGTGTTGATGTCTTGGTACAGGTTTTTATTGTGTCAGGCTCAATCATAAACCTGAGTTTAATTTTATTAGGAATGGTCAATGTGACCATAGGTTTTAGGATCTTTATATCCATGGGTTTTGTATCAGTTGGTATCATTATATCCCTTTATCTTTTAGTTTTTATGTTATTTCATTACTGATGTAATTCCATATATACTTGCGACATTATACAAAAGCTTTTAAAAAAAGGTAAAAAGAGGTAGATTATTTGTGATTTAATTGTTTACAATTTAAAAATAATAATAAAAAAAGATTGAAATCATAATATCAAGTTAATATGTCTTTAAAAAATGAATCAATATCCAAACATTGAGAAGATGGAGAATGATATAAATTAGCGAGTGTCATCAAAGGATAAATTAGAGGTACCAATTGTGCTTATTACAGGGTCGAAAACTAAGAGGATCCAAGTGGAATTGATTTGACTAATTTTGAATTATTGGGTTAACAAGTTGCAATCTATCAAACTAGACTTTTATGTAATATTTGGGTCATATATAAAGCTACAAGAGGAATTTTGTTGCGATTCTAGTTGGGTTGGAAAATAGACATATTCATATATGGTTAGCCTAGTAATTCATCCAAATAAGAGAGAAAGATGTGTTTAAATTGAAGCCAGAAGTTGTTGTAAGAGTTTTGCTATTTGTTTCTTTTTTCTTATGATATGTGGACTTCTTATTTAGCAAAGATTTCATTTCAATTTATCCATTGGACCAGGATGTAATTTTATCAAAAATTTCAATGATATTTTTTTTATATTGGGTTAAAATTTGAGGTCAATCAAACATTGGGAAAGCCTTGTAATAAGGTTAAGAAGTTATTATACAAGAATCGTATTAGTTTCTAACTTGATTATTATTCTTTTTCATATTTCATTTGGAGTTCTTTTGTTATTTTTCCGACCTTATTTAGGATGTTTTACCTAGTATAAACAAGTTTATTTAATTTGTATTTAGGGTTTTAAAAAAATTAATAAGAGATGAATTGATTATTCATAAATAAAATTAGTGTTGTGTGAGAGTTTGCTCTTACTCTCAATTTCTCATGGAACTACTCTAACTTATTAAAGAATTAACAAGTTTATGACATCTTTTATACTTCTTGTTTGCATCTCTTTATAAGCATTTGGTGGGGGTTTGATTATTTAAAGTCTTGGTGCTTCGATACAAATTATCATTGTGTCAAACTCAATCACAAGCCTGAATTTAGCTTTCTTTGGAATGATCAATTTGACAGTAAGTTTTTGAATGTTTATATTCACATGGTTCATATTAGTTGATATCAGAGTAAGGCTCTAAATCAGATTATATTCCTTTGTCTTTTAGTTTCCACGTTATTTCATTGTTGTTGTAGTTCCACCTAAACTTACGGCATAATATAAAAGTGAAAAAAAGATAGATTATTTGTGATCTGTTTATTCTCCATTTGTGAAAAACATTCTCTAACTGTAATCCAATCTCAATGTTAACTTGATGAAAGTCTTTGAAATTTCTTGCAAATCCAAAGATTGGGGCAAATGATGGAGCACATTGTTTTTTTATATAAAAAGAGTGATGTCTCTTACATGGAAGGCATCAACAATCTAGTCGTTTGGGTGTGATCCAAACAACTAGAAATTATGATCATTTGGCTCCGAACAGATAGGATTCAGGTATATTGAAGCCCCGAGCTGTCCAATATTATCTTGCACATATCTTTAGACATTTTTTTTTATTTCCTCAAGAGTTGCACACACAAACTTTCCACATATACAACTTTTTCTATACACACCAACGTTTTCTATGTAGAGAAGACACCCTTTTCTATACTAGTTAAACTTCTCATCACCAATATCTCCTTTAATGACCATAGCATAACAAACATTAACTTACCACTAACATCTCCACCAACAGAAGGCATGTCAAAACACCTGATGACCTAATTTTTCATAAAACTATTTTTTTAAATGACTATATGTATAAATACCTCCAATTACCAAGTAAGATAGGAGAAGACATAAGCTCTAGGTAAAGCTATATGAAGTTTAGGTTCGAAGTCTTAGACTCCACACACATTCATTAAAAACCTAGCCTTGTTATCTTATACATGACAATTAATCTCCTAACTATTCCTAAAACCATTATCAATCATCCAACAACTCCATGAACCATCAATAATCATTCAACAACTTTTAGAACCACAAACAACCATCCAACAATTCAATGAATCACCAACCACCATTTAACAACTCATAGAAGCACAAACAACCACTCAATAATTCCTAGAACATATAATTTCACTTACATTCCCTTAATATTTTTTATTTATCTATTGTAAATTGTTTTCTTCTCTTACATTTACTAACTTAAGTGTTATAGTGTTCTTTGTACATACAGGGGATTGGTTTTTGAAGAACAACCTAAGCCAAGACAAAGGTCTACGTTCAAGCCTACCACTCCATCAACTAGGATGTAGCTATGAAAAACCCAATTTCTATTAAAGTTTTTTACATGGTCGAAAAACTCAATTTCTATCTAAAGTTTTTTTTAACAACTTTATCAGTTTACACATTGAAATAGTTTAACATTTGATGTAACCTCGTGGATATAAAGATCTAGAAACCCATAAGCAAGATTCACACAATCCTAGAACATAAAAAATTAGATTTGAGATAAAACATTGACCTAAAGATAACCTTGTATTAGAGAACCTAAGGCATTGAAATGGACTTAGATGCCCTGATTATAAAGAATCGGGAACTCGAGGTAAAGGAAGACAAAGTCAGTTATATTTTAATAGTTCGATTGTTCTTCGTTTAAACAAAGAGAAAAACGTGTTGCTCTAAGCAAAACACCAATTTTATTCAATAATCAATGGCTGCTAAAATTTGACATTAATAAATAACTTAAATGAACTCAACAAACAACTCTGATAACCCTGATGGATTATAGACTAAAAACCCAAAACAAAACTCAACTAAAACTAAAGCCTAGCATATATAATAAACCCTAAACAATGACTAATTAACCTAAAACTTGTGGGTTTATATGGATCCAATTACAATTAAAACCAAAATAAATTAAATAAACCCCAAAACTATTAAAACAATAAAAACAAACAAGTTTGACCCTTATACCGAGTTGTCGTACATATAAAAATAAAATAACATAAGTTAGTATAATTCCCTAGCTTAATAAGTTTTATTTATGAAATTATTATTTATGAAATTATATACTAGAGAGGCTAAGAAAATAATTGTTGACTTTTAGGAATCTCTTGCTATTGCTACTCTTTTATTTCCTTCCTTAGCTAGGATAATTTAATTATAGCTTTAAATATTCTCCAAATAATAAAGGTTGTTGCCCCTATTAGTCCTACTAGAAAACTTCTCAAAATAAATTGGTGAATATCCTTGTCAGATTACAAAAAAGATTTTTTTTCAAATAAAAAACAAGTCTAAAGACAACAAATAACAAAACTCGCATAAAATCTTTTAACTCGTATCACGATGTATTTCTAAACTTTGATTGATCTAAAATTTTAACCTAATATAAAACAATACTTCAGAAAAGTTCTAGTAAAATTTTAACATAATTCAACAATCTAATTGAAAGTATTCAATTATGCTTGTTAACATAAAATAAAATAGTAAAAAACATTACATCAAAATCTTAATTTCAACTTTAACTTAAAATTGATTAAAGGATTTCCGAAAACTCCCTGTAAACACAAGATCAAAAAGAACACACCTACAAGCACACCAACAAAAAGACTTAACAGGCATACAAAATCCAAAAATCAAGGTAATACCCTAGAATTAGGTGTTTGTTTGTTGTTCGGAAAAAAAAAAAACCATAATTGAGTGGCGACACGGAAGTGATATTTACATGTTTAACCACACTTCCAATCACTTTTATTTCTTATTTTAGTGTCAAAACTTGCGAACAATATGAATGTGGTTAAACCTTTTAGATTGTAAATGTCGCCTCCCCCAGCAGCGGGTGCAGCACATGGACTCAGCATGCACCAATTTCCTGCTTTTTGGAAGTTAGAAATTCAACATAAGAAACAAAAACATCTGTAGCAATCTGGGCCAATGCCATGGGCACCACCTTGCCGCCGCCTATGAATTGTTATCCAGTAATGCTGTGTAACAGAATAAACTACATTTCAATCCAATATTTGACAAGGGTGTGAAAGCTTGGATCTCGAGAGGGCCCTTCCATTTCCCAATGACAGAAAAATCCAACGTCATTCTCGTCCATCGTACTCAAAAAGTCATAATCCATCACATAATTAAACAGCAACTTCGCAACAAAAAGTCATAATCCATCACAAAATTAAACAAAAGCAAGCAATGACAGGAAAATTTATTGCATTATATGAGTTACTTTCATTCATTGATCCTGAATCATCTGCAGTATTTTGATGCTAACAATTACAGGAATGGAAGGTGAAAGCCAAAGCCACATCTGCCCTCTGCACATTACAGGGAAGGTAATAAAAAGAACTCTGGATGATAAAGAGTCAAATAAAGAAAAACAGCCACGCATTAAAACAACATAGAGGCCCGAATTCCCTCCACTTCTGTTATCAACCTGCTCACAAAATCAGTCACCTGCAAGAAGGAAAAGAGCTTATTTATCCTACTGTTACTTGTGAATATATCTTAATTCCGATGCATGGAAACATCATGGATACAAGAATAAAAGAAAATCTGCAAGCATCATGGTAAGCAAGCACTTTCCATATTCAGTACAATGTGCATGTAGAATTGTAGACTAATCGTGAATTTCATTTCTATAACTAAACCAGCAAATTATTGATGAATTTCTCATTTGAGGCAGCTACTTCCTCCTAAAATGACAAAGAAATAACAAGAAGAAAGTGACCCTAACAGATAACTAAAGAATAGACAGATTTATCAAGTGAAAATAATATCATGCGGAATCAAATTCCTTAGTGAGAAAACAAAAAAACAAAAACAGGAGGAAGTGGCACCAGTAACACTATTAACTCTACTAGTTGACCTCTGATCAGAATTAAGAATCTTTGATTCTTGATTCTTTACACTGCTTTTACATAAAGTCCAAAATAACTAGAATCCTTTCTAACTCCACTTCACATCAACAAGCTCAAATTCAATCTATCTTATTTTAAACGATATGCTTAACCCAACCCCACCCACCCCATCTACCAGTATATCATACACTATCATTGAGGTTATTCTTTATTAAGTTCAATAACGTTGCAGAAACCCATGATCCCACTGAAAATTGCTACAGCAATTTCTCCTCATAATGAATTTAAAATCTCAACTATCAATTACCCTCAAGCTAGTTCATGCTAAACCAATTGATAAATAAAAACAGAAGGTCCACGAGTACAAATTCTCTGAAAACTCAATTTATTGGATCAATCAATATAACAAGCAGAGCACAACTTTAATGCCTAACTAAATTTTAAAGCACCAAAAGAAAAGGAGAGAAGAGATCCTGGTTGTGAGCAGGAAATTAAGCCATAAAAAAACATAACTCCATTATGTATAGTCTTATGGAACCTACTTTAACCACTGAATTGTAAATAATAATAATTAAATTTCTATGACTAATAAAATCTAGAAAAATTATACAAAATAAAAACTTCAAGCCAATTAAATATCAATCACCACCGTACGTTTTTTTTTCATCACCTATCACTAACTTTGTTTTCACATCATAAATAAGCAAACAAAGTTGAGCACATGAAATTGGCTTCTTGCAGGGCGTCCAATCAACTAAAATTTCCAAGTGATGAGATTTGGATGCCACAGGTGATGACTCCTATCCTATGGCAATGTGATCTTTGTCAAACAATCAACTGATATGCTAGCGCTTATCCAATAATTCTCAATCAAACTCCGCCTCAAATTAGATATGGTTATGCAGAAGTCAATTGCGCTGGCTACAATCTCAGGAGATTGTCTACATCTTCTGTCCATGCCTTACTTGAAGATTTGTGCTAGATTCTTTTCATGAGTCAATGGCCACACTGACTCCTAACCTAAACAAAATATAAGCGCTTATCCAATAATTCTCAATCAAACTCTGCCTCAAATTAGATATGGTTATGCAGAAGTCAACTGCGCTGGCTACAATCTCAGGAGATTGTCTACTTCTTCTGTCCATGCCTTACTTGAAGATTTGTGCTAGATTCTTTTCATGAGTCAATGGCCACACCACCACTCCTAACCTAAACAAAATATAATTACAGAAGCAATCCCTCGAAGGATTTTAGTGGTTCTCATTTTGCAACTCCCCATCCCAACAACCCCCCACTCCTTAAAAAAAAAACAAAAATAAATAAAAGAGAACATATATTAAAGGCCATATGAAGGTTCTATGCACGGGATAAGGAGGTGAATACACAAATCTTCCAACTATGATTCTAGCTCTTAACTCAAAAAAATGTTAAACAGAACTGTAATTCTAGCACTACATACAAAATAGTAAATAATCAATGAAATTTATAAACTTATGTTGACCAAAGTACCCAGTATATTGATGATGTAAATACTTCATCCTGCTTCTATCCACAAGGTCCAAATATCTATTTTCCTGCCTTGACCAAAGAGGTCACAGCTCCTTGCATTTATTCTGATAAGCTTCCAGCCTAAAAACAATGTAAAAATAAACAGTTGGCTATTCAACCACTAAGCATAAATACTCTAATTGAGTATCACCTTTCCTCTCTTTTGAATACCATTCCTTTCCCTCTTTTGCTTTAATAAGGCCATTATCACCTTCCATTTTTTGTACTTTTTCAAAGCCAGTGGCAACTCCTAGTAGATTAACTATAAGAAACTTGAAGCAAAAATAACTCCAGTCCTTGTTAAATTGATTTGGTGACCCACTTTAACATGTACAAAAGATTTAGTGGCCACAATGTCTTTGCAGTGTTCGAAACAGGTGGAAACTCTGCAACAACCACCAAAAATATTAGGCATATTGCCATGGTATAAAGTAGTTATTTGTCAATATCAGCTGCAACAACACTCCTTGGTTTGCACAAGATCCATGCCTGTTTCTTGCAAAATCCAAAAACTCAAACTTCATCTCTTGTTCTAAGAGAATTTTATGATGCAGATGACATAAGAAGCTAGATTATTGTATCTTGTTATGATTTCCATATTTTGGAAAATCTGGAAAGTTTTCTAGTCCTAGCTTTTATTTCCTATTTAGTATTTTATTAGTGCTAAAGTATTTAGCTTTATTATGTTTTTTATGGACTATTAGTATTTTCTTATATAGGAATGCAAGTCCTTCGTAGACTATTAGAAACTCTATATAGAGGTATGTAATGCATTACTTTCAAGAATCAGTTTATGAATAAAATTCAACGACTTTGCTTTTAATTGCTAGAATCTTCTCTTAGGTGTGATTCCTAAGAACCTTAGGTATTAAGCTTAGGCTTTCTGTCCCCTAGGTATGACTCCAGACCAGTGTGGCTCTGGTAGTTTTTACAATTACCCCCAGCCCTTACCATCACTACCTTCATACAAATCAATCTTAAAGCCATTAACCGTCAAAACACAACCTACTACCCCTTAAAACACTGTTCACGTCAATGTTCACAGCACTAAACAGCCAGAAACAGTCTCTGGAACTCAGATTAAGAACAGCGCCCAAAGCTGTCCAGCATCATTACCAGTGCAAACATTCAAGAAGTCACAAAATCAACAGCTCAACCAAGCCACCATCATCTAAAACCAGTGGATATATTATCAAATCCTTATTCGTCACAATGGGATTAACACATACATTTCAATTATCCTTTTTTAATAGATAATGCGTAGATCACTTCCCATTCAAACAAGATCACCTATCCTTTTTTAATATATTTCCTTACTCCCATCTTAAAAACATTCCACCCTTCCTTTTGAAGCACACCTGTGTGATCTATGTCCACTGCATCCTTGTTAACAAAAATTAAATCTCCGCAAAACCATTCTACTTCACCATAAACATGACATTAATCTGTTAAGCATTTTGAGCAATCAGATCTTATTCGATCAAAATTCATCAAGATCCAAACAACCAGACGAAGTTAGAAATCCTGCCACATGCAGTAAAATAAAAACCCCACATGGTAAAGCCAGCAAAATATAGATGTTTTATCGCTAAGCTCATTACAAATAGTAATCTAGTTAAAAATAAACAGCAAGCCTAAGCAAGATATTATGTTAAATTATGATAAAATTCAGAAAAATATAGATGTTTTATCACTAAGCTCATTACAAATAATAATCTAGTTAAAAATAAACAGCAGGCCTAAGTAAGATATTATGTTAAATTATGGTAAAACTCAAGACAGTAGTTTAGCTTGTCAGATACCCTCAGCAACACAATGCATGCCTCTCCTCTCTGTGAAAACCTAGACAACCGTAACTGATTTTCCCTTCATTTCCAACAAGAGATAACTTTCAGCATATAAATGGCCTGTCCCCCCAAGACTATATAGAGAAGAAGCAATCCATTTTTCTTTCCTAATAAAACACCCTGCCTGTATCTCAGACCTTACATTCCCACATTATGTGTCTCTTTGATTTCCCTTCAAAATTCTCCACCGGCCAAAGTTGGGTCTATTCATTGATAATCAATTCCTATTATCAGGTTAGCCAAACTACTTCAGAACCAGCTTACCACGACTTAATATCATCAAGGACCTGTGAACCACTATAACAGGGAAAAATATCAAAGAAAATTAGCATTGTATTACCTCATGCTTCATGCCATCTTATATTTCGAAAAGCCAGATAATCACCCCAAAACCTGATTCGATTGATCATTGACCTTTACTACATACCCACATATAAAACGATCCACTTAACAGAAAACACAATAATCTATCAGACCTTGAAGAAATTAATATGAAGGTCAAATAAAAGCAGACAAAATAGGCCCACAATTTTCCAAAAAAAATTAGCCCTAATTATGACTTGAAAGTAGAAACCCCACTGTACAAACTGAAACAAATAATCACTTTTCACAAAAAAAAAACTCAAAGATAGTACACATTAAAGAGAAAAAAAAAGAAGAAGTAAACTAGACATGCAAGCATACCTTAATATAAAACCAGGCAGGTGAAATACTGAAAAGGATTCATTCAGACTCAGCTGTTGTCTCCACCTTAGGACCTAATTCACGAAACCCATCAATAAATTAAAACCAGAAAACAAAATCACTCATTTCCTCCCAAAAAAGATCATTCCAAACTAACAAAACACAGGAAGCAAATAATTCCTAGATAATACCGTGGAGACAAGGAGGGCGTTGGTCCTTGCCCCATCCGATCCCACGAGTGGAGTCAAGATACTGTTGGACAAGATGGCGGCACTTCTGGAGATGATTAATTCCTTCAATGCGATAACACCATCGAAGTCTCTCTCTCAAGATCTTGGCTTTCTCTATATCAATCCATTTCTCTCTAACAATATGCTCTCTCATTTCCAGCATCACCACTGGGTCCTTGTATGGATTCGATGGATCAAAGTCATCTGGAGGCGACTCCTCGAACTCTGCTACTCCCTTCTTCCTCCCCATTTCTTTTCTCTGCTGTCACTGTTCTCTGTGCTCTGTTTTGCACTGGTGAAACGGAATGGCTCGCCTTAACTTAATTTTGAGTTTGGGGTTTGGGCCTTAATGTTGGGCTTGGGTTGCATTCTAGGCCTTGCAAAATGTGCTTTACCAATCTATCCTTCTATGGCTTTGGTTATAAAAATAAACTTAATTTTGAATTTTGTATTTTTTTTTTCTTTACAAACAAGAGGTTTCGAAGTTAAACCATGAGGGGATAGTCATGCTAGTTTAGCTAGTCTCATTAACAATTTAATTTTACGTACATCCTTCACTTCATTTTTTTTGTGGGAGAAAATCTCTTTAAAAGATTTTTTAATTAATATTATTTTTACATATTTTTTCATTATACATTTTCCTGAATAATACATTGATTAGATATATCTATAAAGCCAAAAATTTCACATAAAAAAATTAATAAATAGAAACTATCTTTTGTCACGTAAATATATAGGGGTATTTTTATTGAATGAGCTAATAATTTTGCTTTTTTTTTTAAGTCTACTTTTATTATTTTCTATATTCATATTATCTTTGTATTACATTATTGTTACATCTTTGAGGACAAACATGTTATTAAATTACTATCATGTTGATCCTTGTCCTTAATGGTTTAATTTTTTAATTAATAAATATAATAATTTTTAAAAAATAAATAAAATGTATTTTCTCTAATGAGTCATAAAAATTGATTAAACTACTAACACATATTGAATTGTCTCTGTCTTAGTCTTATCTCATTTTCTTTGAACCTAAAAAATAAACTCTAATTCTCATTAGGTAAACTCGTGATGCATTAGTGATTGGGAAGGAGAAATCATGATATAATCTAAAAAGTTAAACAATAAAATTTAGATTTTAGCATAATTATATCTGCTATTCAGTTTTACACTATTAAGTATAACTTTCAATTCAATTATTGGATTGAGCTGCAGTTTTACTAGGAGTTTCTAAACATATTGTTCTATATTGTGTTAACATTTCAGGTCAATCGGAATTCAAGAAAGTCTTGCGATATAAGTCAACAAATGCAATATGGATTTTGTTATTTGTTATCTTTTGACTTGTGAACTTCATATTTGGAGAGGATTCTTTTCCTCATAATGCAAGGATATTCAGCAGCTTATTTTTTTTTTGGAGTTTTCTTGTTCTGCAATGATTTTCAATGGACAATAATATAGCTTTCAAATGTGGCAAGAATTTCATAATATTCCTAATTTTTTTTAGAAAGATTATTTATTTATCCTATATAAGTAACAAAAGGAGGGCTGAAGTATTTAATGGCAAATTACTTTTAGGATGAATTATTTCTTTGTATTAATTTGAATTATTTTAAGGTTTTATTTTATTATTTAGATATTTACATTTAATTTAGGGATTGTGTGTTTAGTTCGGCCTAAAATCAATGTTTTAGGACTGTTTCAAGCATTAGGTTTGTGTTAGTTGATTATTAGCTTGGGCATATTGGTTTGAATCCCAATAAGAGGCCATTAAAGTTTTTTTAGGAGGACTATATATTGTCAGTTCCTAGATCCACCTTTAAATGAAAAGATAGTTACAAGTAGGAGAGAGAATAAAATTTATGACCCATTAAAAGTAATAAGAATATCTTTATATAGGATTTATCTCTCTTACTTATAGTTATTTTAAAAAAATAAACCTAAAAAGTAACTAATAGGATGCCACTTCTCCTCCCTTAGCACTATTAAATTTCTCCTCCCCGAGCACTATTAAATTTCTCATTTATTAATGACATGTATTTAGGATGGGAAAAAAAAATGATATTCTCACCATCATAAACTTTTAAAAATATTTTCATTTTATTTAGTCTCTCATACATATCTCTAGAGATAATTTCAAACTTTTCTTTTTTATATATGTTCTTGTTAAAGTTTACTATACTTGTTTTTTTTTATTTTTTATTAACTCAAATGAGCAAAAGAGTGAAAAAGTGATGAAAAGGTATGATAAATTTTTATTATATCTAAAAATTTTAAGGAATTATTTTTTCTTAAAAACAAGTGTATTTATATACAAAATTATCCTTGTACAGATAAAATATTTTTTCTCTATAAATATCGGTACTGTCATAATATAATTCTAGGTTTCTTTTAAACCTTTACTCTTTTTAAATGTACTTTTACTTTTTATTTGTTTTATTATTTATTTTAATCAATAATTCAATATAAAAAAAACAACAAAAATCTTGATTACATTTTATGTCTAACTCTTCCCATTCTATTTAATTTTCCTAAAAGTATTAGAAATTGGCCACTCATGTCTTTAATAAGTCGATCATGTCATCACATTTCCTGGTATTGATAAGCCAATTGGCAGCATCGTCTGATCAATTACCAACAACATGGATATCAACGAATACAAATAAATATAACCAACATAAGGAAACCAAATTCATTAAAAACAATTATGTAAAGAAAAATAAAATAAAGAATTAAGAGCGCGTGATCAAAACAAACTATCAAGGCATCAACCCTCCATTTTTAGTGTACGCAAAATCTACAATGAGTTTTTAAAACAAGTTTTTATTTGAAATATTGATAGAGGTTGTTTTTCAAGATTTTTTTACTTGGAAATATATTAAAATAATATTTTTTTTATTTTTTAAAATTTATTTTTAACATCAATATATCAAAACGATCCATATATATATATTAATTTGAAGCTAAAAATAACTTCAAAAATTCTCAAAACACTTAATGGAACCACAATGCCAAACAGGGTCTAAAGTAATAATCAAACAATCTAAAAATATATATAAAAAATTAATTTAAAGCTAAAAATAATTTTAAAAATTCTCAAAACATATAGTTGGACCGCAATGTCAAACATGGCCTAAAGCAATAAATAAAGGGGCTAAAGACACAAATTGTAGTCATAAACTTATGTAATCAGATTATGTGTGTGATTATTTACCAAAAATATATAGGGCATAGAAAAATTAATATAGCAATAAAGAGAGTTTATTGTGGATTATAATAATGAATTGATATTTTTGCCGTTCATCAAATTAACCAAGAAGACTAAGCTTAGAGGTAAAATGTCTTAGTAAATACATCTTTTAGCCAATTGATTGATTACAAGTAGTGATAATTTTATTCATATAAAACATATTTATTATTAATAAAGGATTTTTTTATCTTTAATATTTAATTATATTTGATTAATAAATCTAATATTTGATTAATGAATCTAGAGTAAAGATACATTTCATTGAACAAAAATGTTTTGCACATGAAATTATAAAGTTGTTATAATTAAAAGATTTTTATTAAATCAAAGCATTATTCCTAAATGTTAATGATCAATTTTCTATTAAGACTGAAAATTAATTAGAATTGTTCAGATCAGTGTATATTATGTTTCTTTTTTTTATGAAATGAAGCAATTGTTTTCATAAACTAAGGTATAAGGGATACTTAGAACTAATATGTAAGTGTTTGTCAAATGACATATACACTGAACTAACCTGCAAGAAAATTTCATATGGAGTTATCACTTATATCTATGAAAAGGCTCATGTGATAGTTATATATGTGATCTTTAGACTTGAAACCATTAAATTATCTTTTATAGGGAGTGTTATGCTTTGAAACTAATCACATGTTGTCCTAATCAAGTATGACAAATAGACAGATATTGGGTATAACATAAATTATATGAAGATATTTGATTAATCAAGAGACGATTCACCACCATAGGTAAATTAGAGAAAATATTTCATTTGTTGTCAAATAGTATTAATTGTGAAAATCATTGGCCAAGGTGAAATGAGATTTGAAAAGAGCTTTAAATCTTATTCAAATAATCAATTACTATAGTTTAATAAAAATGATTTAATAAAGTAGACATACACTATGGTCACTGAAAAGTTAAGTCAAACCACATATGACTTCATAAGTATTTGGGGGATCATAACAAGTTGTTAGACATTATATTTGATCTTTAAATATAAATCAATTAATCATAGAATCGATAATAAATTAAATTGTTTAATTTATTTAATAATTTTGCTTTGTTTTAAAGACTACTTTTATTATTTTCTATATTCATATTATATTTATATTACATGATTGTGTTATATCTTTTAGGGCAAACACGTCATTAAATTATTATGATGTTGACACTTGTTCTTAATGGTTTAATTTTTTAATTGATAAATACAATAATTTTTAAAAAATAAATAAAATGTATTTTTTCTAATGAATCATAAAAATTGGTTAAACTACTAACACATATTGAATTATCTTTTTGTCTTAGTCTCATCTCATTTTCTTTGAACCTAAAATATAAACTCTAATTATCATTAGGTAAAATCGTGATGCAATAGTGATTGGGAAGAAGAAATCATGATACGATCTAAAAAGTTAAACAATGAAATTTAGATTCTGGCGTAATTATATCTACTATTTAGTTTTAAGTTATTAAGTATAACTTTCAATCCAACTATTGGATTGAGCTGCAGTTTTACTAGGAGTTTCCAAATATATTATTCTATATTGTGTTAACATTTCAGGTCAATCGGAGTTTAAGAAAGTCTTAGATACAAGTCAACAAATGCAATATGGATTTTTTTTATTTATTGTTTTTTGACTTGTGGACTTCATATTTGAAGATGATTTTTTTCCTCATAATGCAAGGATATTTAGCAACTTATTTTTTAGAGTTTTCTTGTTCTACAAAAATCTTTAATGGACAACAATATAGCTTTCAAGTATGGCAAGAATTTCATAATATTCCTAAATTCTTTTTTATAAGGATTATTTATTTATCCTATATACATAACAAAAGGAGGGCTGAAGTATTTAATGACAAATTACATTTGGGATGAATTATTTCTTTGTATTAATTTGAATTATTTTAAGTTTTATTTTTTTTATTTTATTATTTGAATATTTACATTTAATTTAGGGATTGTGTGTTTAGTTTGGCCCAAAATCAATGTTTTAAGACTGTTTTAAGCATTAGGTTTATGTTAGCTGATTATTAGCTTGGGCATATTGGTTTGAATCCTAATAAGAGTCCATTAAGGTTATTTATGAGGACTATATATTGTTACTTCCTAGATCCACCTTTAAATGAAAAGATAGTTACAAGTAGGAGAGAGAATAAAATTTATAACTCATTAAAAGTGATAAGAATATCTTCATATATGATTTATGTCTCTTACTTATAGTTATTTAAAACAAATAGACCTAAAAAGTAACTAATTGGATGCCATTAATTATTCTTTAAGTATTATAAAATTTCTCCTCCCCGAGCACTATTAAATTTCTCATTTATTAATGATATGTATTTAAGATGGAAAAAAAAATAATATTCTCACCCTCATAAACTTTTAAAAATATTTTCATGTTATTTAGTCTCTCATTTATTTATATATATATATATATATATATATATATATATATATATATATATTATTTTTAAATTTTAATAAAATTTTTTTGTTATGTTTTATTAACTCAAGTGAGCAAAAGAGTGATGAAAAGGTATGATAAATTTTTATTATATCTAAAAATTTTAACGAATTATTGTATCTTAAAAAACAAGTGTATTTATATGCAAAATTATCCTTGTACAGATAAAATATTTTTTCTCTAAAAATATCGATACTGTCGTAATATAATTCTAGGTTTCTTCTAAATCTTTACTCTTTTTAAATGTACTTTTACTTTTTATTAATTTTATTATTTATTTTAATCAATAATTTAATTAAAAAAACAACAAAAATCTTGATTACATTTTGTGTCTAACTCTTCCCATTCTATTTAATTTTTCTAAAAGTATTAGAAATTGGCCACTCATGTCTTTAATAAGTCGATCATGTCATCACATTTCCTTGTATTTATAAGCCAATTGCCAGCGTTGTCTGATCAATTACCAACAACATGGATATCAACGAATACAAATAAATATAACCAATACAAGGAAACCAAATTCATTAAAAAAAAGTATATAAAGAAAAATAAAATAAAAAATTAAGAGCGCGTGAACAAACAAACTATCAAGGCATCAACCCTCCATTTTTAGTGTGCGCAAAATCTACAATGAGTTTTTAAAATAAGTTTTTATTTGAGATATTGATAAAGGTTGTTTTTTAAGATTTTTTTTATTTGGAAATATATTAAATAATATTTTTTATTTTTTAAATTTTATTTTTATCATCAACATATCAAAACAATCTAAATATATATATATATATATAATTAATTTGAAGCTAAAAATAATTTAAAAAATTTTCAAAACACATAGTGGAACCACAATGCCAAATAGGGCCCAAACCAATAACCAAACGATCCAAAAATATATATAAAAATTTAATTTGGAGCTAAAAATAATTTTAAAAATTCTCAAAACACATAGTTGGACCGCAATGCCAAACAAAGCCTAAAACAATAAACAAGAGGGCCAACTACACAAACTGTAGTCGTAAACTTATGTAATCAGATTGTGTGTGTGTGTGTGTGTGTATACCAAAAATATATAGGGCATAGAAAAATTAATGTAGCGATAGAGAGAGTTTATTGCAGATTGTAATAGTGAATTGATATTTTTTCCATTCATCAAATTAACCAAAAAGACTAAGCTTAAGGGTAAAATATCTTAGTGAATATATTTTTTAGCCAATTGATTGGTTACATGTAGTGCTAATTTTTTTCATATAAAACATATTTATTATTAATAAAAGATTTTTTTATATTTAATATTTAATTATATTTAATTAGTAAATCTAATGTTTGATTAATGAATCTAGAGTAAAGATAAATTTCATTGAACAAAAATGTTTTACTCAGAAAATTATAAAGTTGTTATAATTATGAGATTTTTATTAAATCAAAGCATTATTTCTAAATGTTAATGGTCAATTTCCTATTAAGACTAGAAATTAATTAGAACTGTTCAAATCAGTGCATATTATGTTTTTTTTTTATGAAATGAAGCAATTGTTTTCATAAACTACGGTATAAAAAATATTTAGAACTAATATGCAGGTATTTGTCAGATGACATATACACTGAACTAACATGTAAGAAAATTTCATATGGAGTTATCACTTATATATATGAAAAGGCTCATGTGATAGTTATATATGTGATCTTTAGACTTGAAACCATTAAATTATCTTTTATAGGGAGTGTTATGCTTTGATACTAATCACATGTTGTCCTAATCAAGTATAACAAATAAGGAAATATTGGGTATAACATAAATTATATGAAAATATTTGATTAATCAAGAGACGATTCACCACCATAGGTAAATTAGAGAAAATATTTCATTTTTTGTCAAATAATATTAATTGTGAAAATCATTGGCCAAGGTGAAATGAGATTTGAAAAGAGTTTTAAATCTTATTCAAATAATCAATTACTATAGTTTTGAGAACAAAAATGATCTAATAAAGTAGACATACTTTATGCTACAATGTCTAAATTAGAACTTTCTTGATGAAGGGATAATAATTACATTAAGAAACTGGTCACTGAAAGGTTAAGTCAAACCACATATGACTTCATAAGTATTTGGGGGATCATAAAAAGTTGTTAAACATTATACTTGATCTTTAAATATAAATCAATTAATTATAGAATTGATAATAAATTAAATTATTTAATTTATTTAATCATATTTTATTTAGGATTATGATTTATATTTGAACCAACTTATTAGGAACCTAATGGGTCACACACATAAAAACCATTGGTAAAAAATTAAAATGGAATTATTAATCAAGTGACTTGATTGTAAATAAATTATAGAAATTGAGAATTGAAATATAATTAATATATGGGATTACAATTCTAGACTTGGAAAAAAATCAAGTAAGGAATTAATCAAATAAATTTATAAAATTATCCTAAAATAATAAATGTGATATTATTTAGTGGACAAATTGTTATTTTATCATTTATAGAGTTTTTAAGTTTCTCTATAAACAGAATACTATGCATTTTATTTTCTATACATGATAGTGCAATAATATAGTACAATACAGAAGCACCTAAATACAAAATAAAAGAGCTAGCAATCAAAGGTATAACAATTTATCTCTCATAAAAGGGTTTAGAAGATTTCTCATTGGTGATTTGTGTGGATTACCATTAGAAGCCAGACACTTAGACAACTTGTGGTTTGCGATAATTTAACCTTGAAACAATTTCTCAATATCGAAAAGAACATCTAATCTTTAGGTAGTCTTCCTGTAAACCATGAAAAACATTAGATCTGTCTAATGAAAGTCTTGGTGATACAATCCATGTAAGAGTTGAACAATGAAATTTAGATTTTAGCGTAATGTTACCTATCATTTATTTTTTACACTATCGAGCATAACTCTAACTTTCAATTCAATCATTGGAGTGAGCTTAAATTTTATGTATTGTTCTTCATGGGGTTAAATTTTTGGCCTAGTTCAATGGTCGAATTGAAAGTTATGTTCGATAACCTAAAACTGGACAATAGCTAACATTACGCTAAAATTCAAATTTGATTGTTCAACCCTTGTATGGATTGTATCACTTGGACTCCTAAAATATTTTTATCATTTTCGTTGCGTGTATGTGTTTTGAGAAACCTAATAAAATGGTCTTTTCATGTGATTCATTTGCCATTTTTGTTTTTATTGGGGGTACAAAGTCTTTCAAGTTTTTTGGGGGGTATTTTTGTATTTCCATATATATTTTTTTGTTATAATCAAATGGGGTAGAGGGGTAAAATGGTCTTTACAATAATTTAAAAAAATAAAAATTTATAGCACATTTAATTTACTAAATTACCCTCAATTTCATGATTAATTTAGGTTTTTTAAGGATTTTTTTGTATTTTTATATGGATTTTTTTTCGTCATAATCGAATAGGAGAGGGGTAAATTGGTCTCTACAATAATTAAAAAACTATTAAAAATTCAAACATGTTAGGCGCATGAAAGGTTCCTTAGAGTTTTTGCGACACATAAAGCGTTATCCAGTGGTAAAAAGTTTTCTTTTGTTGTGTCAGTTGATTGCCCACAACGTCCTCTTCCTCCAATGACAGTGCATGTTG
>Ga0325414_1001357_pt1 | contig 23406 bp, 12 predicted proteins | sample PopdelMetagenome_8_FD_206183 | JGI IMG/M metagenome (GOLD analysis project Ga0325414, IMG submission 206183) | Populus deltoides microbial communities from Bellville, Georgia, United States - Leaf-PdKOR-R3 | ecosystem: Host-associated > Plants > Phyllosphere > Phylloplane/Leaf | place: USA... | reverse complement strand
TATTTATAAATAAGATGATAGACTAGATATTTACATGATAATTTCACCTTTAAGATTTAGGTTTGATTGGTAAGTAAATTTTCTCGGACTAATTCATACAAGAAAATAATTTATTATGAATGCATCAACTCAAATATTAGTGATTTGTTTAAGATTTAATTAAAAAAAAAATATCAAGGGATGAAAATTAGCTTGAAAACACTTTTACAAAAAGAAAATAGAAAAATAAAAAAGGGTTTGTATTACTTCCTCAATTACAAGCTTATTGAATAGGATGCTCCCGTTGCCATTCATGCTCAAATTGTTGGAGCTTTGGATTTAATAATTATTAAAATTTTACAATTAAAAACACTTTGTTAAGATTGAAAACATTATGCTTTTGAAAAAATTATTAACTTTCATTCAATTGCATTAAAAAAATTATTTTTAAAAAAATATATCTTGTTCCATAATAAATTCTTTTAGAAATTGAAATTTATCAAAAAAAATTGTATTTCTCTTATAACTCACGGTTAATTTGTGCGTGTTTCTACTTAAATAAAATGTATTCTCTAAATAAACTTCTTACAATCGGTATCCATCAAATATGTTGTTAATAAATAGAAAAAAAAAACATTTTCAAATTAATTAATGTCTATTAAACTACTTAAAAGCATAATTATGACATACATGTGGATTACATCTTATATATCTTATATTTCTATGATGATCAATTAAGAACTAAATCATGCTTCTATGAGTATGTTTCAGGATGTTTGTAAGTATTGTATTAATTGTTTTTTAAAGTATTTTTTATTTAAAAATATATTAAAATAATATTTTTTTAAAAAAATTATTTTTAATATCAGCATATTTAAAACGATTCAAAAACATAAAAATAAAATTTTAAATAAAAATAAAATTTTTAAATTTTCTCCTATCCCCATTTGAAACACAATTTTTCACCAGCCTAGTATTCAAGCAAATTAATCTAATCAGACAAAAGGTAAAAATGTGGATATTCTCACCATGGAATATAATAAAATAAAACCTGCCTGTTTTTTTCACAAAATACGTTTCCTATTAATAGTCGTGGAAAGGCGCCAAGGATGCTTTAATGAGATCCTCCAAGAGCCAGCTAATGAGGTCGAACCATCGCGTAATTAAGCTCATAAATAATAACGTCCTAGCATCCGTCCGTTATTTTAAGCCTCGTCAATAAATAAATAGATAAATAAATAAAACTAATAGTGCTCATAAAACAAAAATATATACACCAAGCAATCAATCAATAATTTTCTTTTGGGAGTTAGGCTTGAGTGGATTTGCTTTTCCATTGTCATCTTGATTTAATACAAAATAAAGGTATGCCAAAAAGTTTCCTTTTTTTTCATTTTATTGTAAAAGATATTTTAAAATCAATTTACAAGATCAAAAATTATTTATAACTAATTCTATTAATACATATCCCATATCAATATATTAATTTAAATGTAAATACCATGTTTAAAATTAGTTCATTACCTAAAAAACTAAATGACGTGAATGTTTTATTATAGTCCAATCCCTGATAAAATATGTCCTAGGTTACAATAAAATTATACACGTGTCATTTGATCAAAAAAAAATTAAGCTTTTTAGATGGGATTGTTAATATCTTTTTTTTCATAGTAAAAATAATCTTTTGGCTTCAATGTCAATAAAGTATATATTTGTTTATCAAGGTTTTTTTTTTTACTTTACATAAGTTTCTTAGCAGTAAAAATATATTATGTTGCCAAATAAAAATGTTTTGGGGTTTGTAAATTGTGATGTTTAGTGCAATTACATTTTAATTTTGAAAGAGACAAAACACAAGCTTGGTTTTTAAATGTATTTTTATACTTTCATATGTGTGTTTCGTGTAATTATTGGGGTTTGGGGGGCATTTTAATATTTTCACTTTTTTTTCAAATTTTTTTAATGTTTAAAGTTGTTTGAGCATGCTCGGCATGCTCCAATGCGTGAGTGGAGTCAGCACCATTCAGGCAACGAGTGTGACATCACCCGGTGGAAGTAACTGGCCTCACATCATCTTCTTGTATGTGTCGTCATGTCCTCTTTCATCTAGAGTGGCGTGTCACAACTTAAGGTAGTCGTATCATTATTGGTGAGTGTTTGATTTTATTACCTTTTTTTCTCTTATAACAGGTAATGTACAACATTGTCCTCTTTATTTCTTACTTTTCAATCTTAGTTCTCATTCTATTAATTTCTTATTTTGTTCCTTTTCCATTGATAAAGGTTTTTATTATTTTCAAATTAGCTTTTCAATTGCAATTTATTATATGTTTGGTTTTTCATTTCAGTTTTTATTTTTTAAAATTTTTGATTTTTTCCTTGACCTTTTTGTTGAAGTTTTTTTCTTTTAATTTCATTCTTCAATCAAAATTTCTGTTGTTTATTTTTTTTCAGTTGACTCTTATTCTTTTGATTTTTTTCCTTTCATTTAAGCTATTTTTTAATTTAATTAAACCCTCCAATTGAAATTTTTTTATCTCTCTAATTAATGTTTTTTCCTACCTTTATTTTTTTCGATTATTTAATTTGTTGAGAATCCAACTTCATACGATGTAATTGTTATGGATTAGTTTTTTTTAATATTGATTTTATAATTATCTTCAAGTTTTTTCTATGGATTTATCATAGTCTCATGATTTAGATCACGATTTTTGCATGTTTTTTTTTAATATAAGTTTTTTTTAGTTGTTTTGTTTTTATTTTATTTTTCAAGGTATTATTTTAATTCATCTATAATTAAAGAATAATAAACTTAAAATCAAGTAAATATTGAAGAATGAAAAAAAAAATTAAAAGGGTAAAAAAAAGATGAAATGCAAAAGAGAAAAAAAAGCCATCTCTTTCACTGTTCTGAGTGGACACTCCCGACGTTCTTTCTTAGATGAATTAGGTAATTAATAGACAAACATGCTAGTTAGATTAGAGCTGTAATCAATATTTTTTTAATATAAAAAAATTCAAGCATTGTCAAAATATTTTTTAATAATATATTTTAATTATAAATTCAAAGTATAATTTATATTGGATGATATTTTTTTAAAAAAATTAATATAGTGATATATTGGATTTGTTTTTTCAAATATTGATAAGTGATATATTAGATCGGCCTGAATTAATCTATTTAATTTGCGAATTGGGATATAAGACTGTAATAAAGTTATAAAAAATAAATTAAAATAAATTATAAAAATTCATTTTTAATCAATTCAATGTTAAAGGATAAAATTAAAAAAATTAAATTAAAAAAAAATATCTGAATTAACCTGTTAAATCTGTTACTTGAGCCATGAAATTAAAATAATCCCATAAAAAATAAAAAAAATATTATAAAATTTTATTTTCAACAAATCCAATATAGAAAAATGAAATAGAGAAAAAAAAAAGAGATCAAGATAACTCTATTAAAAAAATATTAAAAAAATATAAAATACTTTTTTTAAAAAACAATTTGAAGAATAAATTGAAAAAAAAAGAGTTGTTGAAAGGTAAACTCAAAGGAAAATTTTTAAAAAAATAGATAAAAAAATTACTATTTAAATAAATAGTATTTTATAAGTATGGTTACAGTAGTTTTTAGTGTTTTGTAATTCGATTAAAAAAGAAATACATGGGCAAACGATGAGTTACATGATTCTCTACATATGTAAAGTCAACAATTGTAGTCTTTTAAGGAAAATCCAACTAATCATGTCAAAGATAAAGTAAAAACAATTATGGAAAATAAAAAAAAATAGAAACTTTTGCCATAAATGTTAACTTTCAAAATATCTTTTTTTAATTAATTTTTAAAAAATAAATAAATTTTATAAAAAAAAAAAAAAAAATTAAAATAAATCTAAAAAAAAAAAAACCTCTCCCCCCCCCCCCTCCCTTTCTCTCTATGCATGCGAACAAAAACGACATCAGAACACAAAACAAAACGCAACAACCTAACTGTAATAAAATGGCATTTCTTACAATAATTTCCACGAATGACAACATTTCTCTCCTCTGTGTCATCTTCTTCCATCTCTTTCTCAGGTATCAAACAACTTTCTTTCTCTGTATGTATATACGTTATTTTTCTTATATTAAAGGAACAATCTTTACTGTAAATTAAAACCTGTATTTGATTTAAAGTCTCTTTTGTGGTTTTAGTAATAATTTTAGTTTTAATTTCAATTATTAACCTGCTCTTATGGGTTCTTTCTAGAGGGGATTTAATTTATTCATTAGCTCGTAAAAGGGTAGCTAAAGGTTTTTTCTTTCCTTTTTTCTTTGGGATTGGGTGCTTTTTCGGGTTGGTTTTAAGGCGAATATGAAAGGAATGGTTTGGAATCTGATCTGTTTTTTATTTTTTATTTTATCTATCGTGGTTTATGTTAATACAGATCGGTTATGAGAAATGACTGGTAATTAATGAAGTTTCCTGGCAGGATTCGCATTAATCTTGTTAGCCCATTTGAACCAGGAGATAAGCTAGAAAGAAAGAGAAAATCCTAATTCAAGAATCTTGGGATTTATTTTGATATAATTTGATTTGATGTGTAGATGTGTGGATTAAAAAGTGTATTTCTTGGATGAACGGTTGAAACTTGTGGTTTAATATTTGGGTTTCTTGGTGTTTCTGTGGGTTGTGCAAAGATAGATGGGAAGGGGAGAGCAAATCAATTATAAGAGGAATCTCAAGAAAAGGGTTAGGGATAAAGATAAGGGTTCCGATGATTCCGATGAGGATTACGTGGTTGAGAATGAGGAGAATTTATCAGATGATGATTCGGAGGATTGTCAAGTTTCTTTAGATGGGTATGCATCGGAGGAGAGTTTTGATAGTTTTGTTGAGGAAGAGGAGGGGGGAGAGGGCGAGGAGGAGGAAGAGTTTAGGAAGCCTGTTAGATCAAAGAAGAAAAGGAGTTCTTTAGGGAAGGGGAAAATTGAGGGTAAAGCTTCTCGGAAGAGAAAAAGGGTATCTCATGAGGATGAGGACGACGACGACGACGAGGAATATGTTAATGGTGACGGGGATGAAGATGATGAAGAATTCACACTAGATGAAGAAGATGATGATTGTTTGGATGAGGATGATGAATTGACAGCGGAAAGGAAGAACAGAAATGTGAAAGTGGTCAAGAGGAGAGTGCCAAAAAGGGGTTCTGGAAGAGTTACGAAAAGGAGGAGAAAATCTAGGGTTATGAAGAAGCCTTTGGCAAAGAAGGGGATAAATAAACGTAGGTTGAAAAAGAAAGAGAGGTGTGAATATGAAGATGAAGATGATGGTGATTTTTTAGCCGATAGCCCAGTTGCGAGAGAAAAGAGCAAGAAAACTTCAGGTGTGAGAAAGAGGAAATTTTCTGTGAATTCAGATTCGGATTTTGTGTCTAATGGATCATCTGATTATGAATATACCCTTTCTGAGGAAGAGAGAGAGCAAGTGAGGGAAGCCAGTCAGTTGTATGGAGAATTGAAGACTAGCTTGAGAAGTTCGTCAGTTGGGAAGAGAATTCAGGAGAATGGGGATTTATGCCAGCAGACAAAACCAGTAGGAAGAAAAGGTAAGGAGAAGGTAAAGGAAGTAAAATCAGAGTTAGGAAAGCAGGTATGTGGAATTTGTCTTTCTGAAGAGGACAAAAGAAGATTGAGGGGAACATTGGACTGCTGCAGTCACTATTTCTGTTTCACTTGCATCATGGAGTGGTCCAAAGTAGAATCTCGTTGCCCTTTGTGCAAGCAAAGATTTAGTACAATAGCTAAAAATGGAAGATCAGCAATGGGGGTTGATCTGAGAAATATGGTGATACAAGTCCCCATGCGTGACCAGGTCTGTCTTTGCTAGAGCTCTGTGCCTATTACTTGCTTTGTTCTTTTATTTTTTCTTATTTCGTGTTTGGATTGGTTTGTTTCTTCATATAGGTTTATCAACCAACTGAGGAAGAAATCAGGAGCTACATTGATCCATATGAGAATGTGATATGTAAAGAATGCCATGAAGGCGGGGATGATGGCCTCATGCTACTATGTGATCTCTGTGATTCATCTGCGCATACCTACTGTGTCGGTTTGGGGCGGCAAGTACCCGAAGGCAACTGGTACTGTGATGATTGCAGGCCTGTTGCTCTTGGATCCACAAGTTCCCAAGCTCAAGATCCTTTGCCTGATCAATGGAATTCAAGCCACAACATATTTAATAGACCATCACCCATCTTGAATTTAGATGAAGGTTTAGATCCCAATCTAGAGTCTGCACCTCGTTTAACCATCCCACAAGTATCTGGGAGTCTATCGTCTCCCAGATTTCTGACTGGAGATACTCATGTAGCTTCACCAGTGTCTGTAGCAGGGGCATCTACTCTCTCTGGGAGACGTCATCTACACCGTCATATACGGACTCTCCTTTCAAATAGGAATCCATCAGCAAATATGAATCCTGTGGCTAATAGAATGGATGTCATCTCAGCTGCCAGCTTGCATAGTGATTTCTTAAACTCACAAATTGATCCAGTTAGGGAAACGGCTCTTCAAAATTTAAGGACACAAGAAATTGGGACATCAGAACAGACACCCAACAAGGAGAGATTGCAGGCTAATGATCATCCCTCTTCTTCATTTCAAAATAGGGATTCTTATTATCTGACAACAACTCAATCGAGAAGGCAAACATTTCAGGATCCAACTATTACAACTGTTGACAGACCTGTCAATTTGACTTTATGGCCTGATCTCATGGGGATCAACTCAATACCTGGTTTTGAACAATCCCATCAGTTCAGAAGCAGATCAAGCACTGAGCCCGATGGGACTTTGTCCTCATACCAAGTGAGAGAACAAAGCCAGTTCTATGACGTGAAGGAACAATTGCAATCAATGGTAAAAAACCACTTGGGAAGCTTGTCACAAGATATTGAATTAGGTATGTGAAGCTCTTTTTTTTGTGGTCACCCAAGTTGTTTTTACTTATTCAGCAGTTCTGTTGTTGAGGGCCTGGGGAGACAGGAAGTTGATGGAGAAACAAGCTTCCTGTTCTGGGATGTTAAAATCCCTGTAATGCAATCAGGGCTTTCCAATATTCATCATCAGACATGACATTTTATTTAGATTTCTTTATTTCAGGCAGGCTTGAAATGCTTGAGAATTCTTATATTTCTTATTTGTTGGTTAGATACATGACAGTGGTGTTGTATTAATCGCTTTTTAACCATGCAATGGAAATGCTTAAAAATGGCTTATTTCTACAAATGCAGACCATGATACTTTTAAGGATATAGCAAGGAGTTCTACACATACCATATTAGCTGCTTGCGGGCTAGAGCACAAGAGGAGTGAAGTTCATACAGTGCCCCTACCATCAACTTGTACACACAATGATAGAGTGGTCGCTGGGCAGACAAGTGTGATGAGAGGTTGTTGCTCATCTTGTTTTGATTCTTTTGTAAGGAACGTAGTGAAGAGGATCATGGACACAAGACCGCGACAGTGGTTGACTTTAGGTCTTTAGGGTTTGATGCAGGGAGAAACTATTTACACTCCCTTTTTTTGTTAGAGTTGGACAAACATTTATGGTTAACTTGTTCATAAACATAAATGACTTGACATTGAGCACACAAAAGCTCCATTCTTATTTGATCATGATACTCATTGTTTAGACTGACTAAACCGTACTGTTGTTGTTTATTGCCAATCCTATTTTCTTTCCAGGCTATTAGTTTATTTTGGTGCCTCTTTCCTATCAGTTTCTGCTCATGCTCATTATAACATACATCGAAGCCAAGTTGATGCCATGACAGGTACTTAACTATTACTAAGAATAGTGTAAAAGATATTCAGGCCTGTAAATTACCATTTAAAAAGAAGTGGGATATAGAAAAATATATATCAGGGAGGATAAAAATATTTTATTTTCGAAAAGAATTGATTAAATGAAAAGATATTTGTCCGAAACAATTTCACCAGAGGACAAAAAAATCTTCAAAGACCAAACCCATAACTTTGTCATCAAGGTCAAGGCTTTTCCTTTGTCTTAAGCTCTCTCTGCTTTTCCACAAACACCACCACAACCCAAATGACAAAGCCAGGAGACCTAAACGTCTCTATTAGTCCAGTGATAGAGAAATGGCTTCAAGAAGGCCAAAGTATTAAGCCAACTGACCTCCAACAATCCATCAAGCAGCTGCATAAACACAAGTACATAACCGCTTTAGCCAGGCTCTTGAAGGTATTTCTCTCTCGTCTCTATTATTTATTGGCTCTTCAAGATTCAATTTTTTTGGGAGTTATCATTGAAAAGTTTTTGTGTCACGAAGTTGATTAAACGATCCTGATCAGTGAAACGTGACTACATAACTTGAACCTTTGTTTCCCATTTTTGTGTTAGATATCAGAATGGATGAGGCAAAGAGGTTATGGCCACGCAGTGGGAGACATGGTGGTTCAACTGGACTTGATATCTAAAGTCCGCTTAGAAGCAGCAGATAAATATTGTTAAAGCCTTCCTGATCATAGGAGAACAAACTTTGTGGTACTCTTTGAAACTGGTATGTGGAGAAAAAACATTTGGAGAAGGCAGAGGCCATGATGCAGACAATGAAGGAACTGGGCCTAGCACAACCATTGTTTTTCACTTTGAGTATGTAGAGATTCTGATGTAGGAGATGGAAGACGGGGGCATTTGGTGCAACAAATACTCGTTCAAGATCCTATTAAAAGCTTAAGCAATTTCTTCTATTATTGAGAGAATGGAGAAAGTTCCGATGAATATGGAAAGAGATCGTCGGATCAACTGGAAAGTTTGCCTTACCGTGGCAAAGGGTCACTTGAAAGCCGACTTTACTGAAAAGCTTTAACAATATTGAAGCACTCAGAACAATTATCAAGGGTAATGAGAGAAGATATGCCAAAGAGAATCTTTTCTCTTTGTATGCCGATGTTGGTAATAAGCATGAACTACATCGTTTTTGGCGTTTCTTTAAGAATTCTGCTGGTTTCTATAATTCAGGCTATCTACATATTACAAGCTCATTGATGAAATCGGATGACTTTGCTGGCGCTGAGGAGGTTTGGGAGGAGTGGTTATCATTGAAGACGTTGTTTGACATTCAAGTTCCAAATGCAATGTTCACTTGTTATTCCAAAAAAGGTCTTTGGGAAAAGGCCCGAGGCATTTGTGAAAAAGATTATAGAGAGTGGGAGCTTGGTGCATACTCATTTGATCTTTTAGCAACTGGATATAGCGTCGGCGGTCTGATGGTGAAAGCAGCAGAAAAAATAAAGAAAGCAATTTCATGTTTGTTAACGTAGCCAACCACGCGGTTGGATGTGTTAACAAGCACACACGTAAACCAGGGTGGAAGCCGAATACTAATGCTTTAGCTGCAGTCTTGAAGGTCTGAAAGGCCAGAGGGATGTGGAATTATCAGAAGAGCTTTCCAAGTCAGTTATAGAAAATTGTCATTTCGAACCAGCTATTTATGATAGATTAAAGACTTGTATTGAATGTGGAAATCTCTGAGCAGTGAGTATCACGACATTTGAGCAAAGGAAGATGATGATCAGAGTCTTAATGGAGAAACACCTGATAATCATCATTGTTGATAGAACCGCCATTATGCATGTTGCACAATGCACACTACCTGAATACTTTATCAAATCTTTGTTTCCCATTTGTGGCCTGAATTCATGTTCTTTATTTTTACTTTTTACCCTCAGTGTCAAAAGACTGGGGCATGTCAGAATAAAAGTGACATAACAGTGGAGGCAAATCTGCTCCTTCATACAGGCTAGTCCTGATCTGGAATTGGTTGAACTCCAAAACTTGTTTTCAACAATTGGCCAACCTGTAGTACCTAAAAGAATTTAGTTGGTGCAGGCAGATGTACAAATGCGTTTGGGAACGGGTACAAACCGTGTTCTCAAAAAATTTTATTTTATTTTATTTTTTTATTAAAATTTAATATAACTTGTATATTTTCGATTGTTTTGATATGCTGATATCAAAAATAATTTTTAAAAAATAAAAAAATTATTAATATGTATTTCAATATAAAAAATTATTTGAAAAACAACAACTACTACACTAGTAAGCCCTCTGACTTGCAGGAGATATCTACGGTCTTAAAGTCTCTCTTATCACTCGCAGAAGACAAAATATTAGTTGTTTCAGTTATTTTCGCGGATCCAGTACTTTGGGTATTGCTATCTCCCTTGACCCAACTGCCTGACACCTGCTGGTCTGATAGCCAAATTTGAGTCTTCCTTTTGTTTCTATTATACTTGAGCTTCAGGTCAACGTCATCAGCAGAAAACAAGCAACCCAATGGCTTGAACTTGATAACGGAACACACAAAATCTTTAATAACTAAATGTCTTCGAGAAAATGCTTTTCTTTGAGAGACTAGTTTGCTCATCAAGAACTCACCACTGCTTAACAATGGAGCCAGCCCCACCAATCCACAACACTACCCTAATGTGGCCATCAAAACAAAGATTGCCAGCAAACACTCCCACAGTCTGCAACAGGTGGGTGGGTAAATATATTTCATGCAGAATAATTTCTTGCAGCTAACAAGGCTGACAGGAGATGCCTTCAAAGAGCAGATGTGTGTTTTATTTATTAAGATATTTTGTAATTTCAAATAACTTACAAGAAAGCAACACAGATATCCATTAGCAAAGGATAGAACTTTTAGGAACTTTTTTTCTTCTTTTCCATTTAATCATGACCTGAAAGTAAGTCTGTCCAACAACTAACGTTCACATGCAACATAACTTACACTCATTCCTACATTTATTTAACACTCCGTGTTTAATACATTCCCATCTTCACCGCAAACAAACCAAGATTGCAGGGCACTTAGTTGCAAATATGGCATTCGATACTGTAGCAGGCAGCATGAATCCACTTCTATAAAATGTCATCAGGAATTGTAGACAACAACAGCCCTTGTACAAACTCACTCCTTTTGGCCTTCTCTTCCTTATCCTTAATTGACATTGGAGGTGACTTCCTATTTCTGCAACCAAAAACAAAAATATAGCACCTGGATGAGAATAGCCAAATGATTTTGCATGCATGTACATGGATGATCCTACATTTAATGCAGGACTATATTTCAACAGCAGCAGCCAGGGATGGATTCCAGTTTGAGTTTAGGGAAGGGGTTATAGACTTAGAGTGACCTTGTTATTGTTCAAGCACCGACTTCAAGTACATGTAGGACCACATGATTGAGTAGCATGATCCCCAAAAGTCAAGATTCAGGTACTCCGGAAAAAAAATTCAATGGCTGAAACCATAACGAAGAGTGAAACTATAACAAAGACGATTGAGCAGCATCCTCCCATGTTACACATGACGTAGAGATCTTATGATCAACTTAGAGCTTTGGAAAAAATGGCTAATTAATTAACTTTTTCTCACGTTCTTTATAGTTTCACTCTGTATACTGAAATGCTTTTCGTGACTATTGGTAAATATAATGTAGAAATAACAGAATTGGATAGGCAAAAACTGCAGATCTTGATACATAAATCAGTGATAATTCCATAAACCATCCAAACCACATATCCCTTTCCTTTGATCCTATCTTCTCTGAAAAATTCATTTAAACATCAAGGTGGCTGACCAAAATGATTGCAATGCAAACTTTAATGTGCTCTATTTCAGTAAATGAGCAAAAAATCATACTTTATCATGCAACATAGATAATAATTAATTTAGTGGGAAAAAAAAGAAGAAGAAAATCTGCAACTTTTTAGCGTGGGTGACATAAAAGAATTCACATGTGTGTGTCCTAGGATAGACAGCTTAATGTGTTTGGGTTAGGTGAAAGCAGGACAAACTTAGTATGAGCAACTTCTGAGATTCTAATCTTTAAAGTCAACAGCATGGTCAGGTGTTTGTGGTATTTCTAGTCCAGCACAGAATAATGTAGCAAAATATTTGCACTATTCACATTAATTTTATCAACTAGTTAGAAGTCTGCAAATTGAATATGACAAATATGATACCATAAAAAGACCCATGGTCATTATCTATTAAAAGGTAAGTGCATCTAAGATCAATCCCCTTCCAACAATAGTAGCAAATTACGAAAGGGAAATAATTTCTCTGTGACAGTGTACTGAAGAAAGCGATTAGGATATACATTTACAGCGCATACATAGAATCTACTGCATGAGTTAAGTAGGACAGAACAGAGAGGGACAGACTAGAACAACAGAATAACATACCGTTCCGAAACATTCCCATCTGTGCCTTTCTTAGCTGAGCTTGTTTCAGACAAAAAGGAAGGCTGGGAACTCGTGAAATCATCAACCATGGGTAAAATGAATGAAGATAATAAAGGATCAGGTGCTGCATTGGATGAGGAAACTATACAGGACGAACCGCCAAGAAGGGATTGTAGATTTCCTTCTCGCAGTTCTTTCCTCAACAAAGAAAGGGTTGAATGAGGTCCACCTCTACGTGATTTCCTCTTGCGCTGCATGTAATTACTTGTCAAGGAACTCAACACAGGCAAGTCATCTTGGTTCACATGATTTTTGATACTGAAGCTCAAGTCAACAACAATGAAAAATTAAGTCTAGCAAATAACCAAAAGCATAAGAAAGTAATCTAAACATTCCCACAATAAAAGAAACACGTAGTTGAAATTGGTTTTGGAAGCAAACGAACACATGATCACCTAAGGAAAACAAATCATTAGAGCTAGTGATAACTCAATAGAAAAGGATATCTTGAATATATTTCCATGTTGTAGGGTTATATGTGCAACCATGTCAACACCCACCCTCATTGCACAAACTGGGCAAACCTGTAAATAAACAGCATCTATCATGAACAAAATTAACCTTCAATAAGATCTCAACATCAGAGCCAATAACAAATAATCATGATTCAAAAAATGCACACTTAATATGATAGGGAATGGCCTCTTTGTTTTATAAATCACAGCTAGTGTAGTGCCCTAATTACTATTTTACAACACTGTACACCACATCATGGGCAGGTGAATCATAATCATACAAAACAAGTGGCTTTATGGGTAATAACCCCCATTCCTATCCTATCATTAAAAGTAGAGCTCACTGGAATGGATGAAATCTTAAGCTAGTAAGGTCAAGTTTTCCTATCTCATAATTATTATCAATGTCTATGCCCATCAAGGGATTAGCATTACTGAATAGCTCATAAAGACAATACTTCCTCAAAAATCACTTCGAAGAACTCCATGCATCAGTAACACTGAAGGAGGAAGACATTTGAGGCTAACTCAACTCTACAAAAACTTAAATATGCACATTTATGGTACTTTAGCACTCAGGCAAACCCAGTAGATACAATTAACTTAGCTTGTTCAAGATGGACTAAGCTGGTACCCAACTGGTTGTCAGTGATACGGGCACGACATTAGAACAATTTATTCTAGACAGTAGGATCTCAATTCTCATATTTTGAGGTCATATACATGAAGTAGCATGCTACATGTGTGACTAGAGAAGAATTCTGATAGGCAATATAAATGAAATTTTGAACTCTATGAACATATGCAATTCAGCTATTAACACATATAAAGAATAGTCCATACCCCATTCTTTGATTCAACAGGATGCTCATCATCAATGTGACAACACAGCCCAACAATATCAAAATATTCGGAACAGAATGGGCATGGAAACTCCTCCCTTATATCATCATCTCCGTCAATTTCTTCAAACCCCATAAACATATCTGCATTTGCAAACATTATAGCTATTATTTGAAGTTTATGAGAAAATTTCCTTAGTTTATTACATTCAGAAACACTAAGCCTCCATTTGATAATAGTCAAATTCAACTCAATCTGTTAAGATTCATGATTCTCAAGCAGTCACCACTGATATCAGCTAAGAGGGCTGATTCCTTTATTAACTCCCAAAAAAGATTACTAGTTGCCTCAGAACGAGAATTTATTTTGCACCTCACCAAACCTCGACAACAACACTTGACCCTCATTCACTCCATAAACACACACATGATTTTCACAAAGAGAAACAATTTTCTTTTCTTTATCTTTATCAAAAAGAAGGAACCTTTGAGTTTCAACTTTCAAGTAACAACCATGTCAAGCTCAGTGAAGTGTAGTTTCCCATTCAGGGATTATAACAAAGCCATAATGAAAAACCTTAACACTCCAAAACCCAAATTTCTCATCTTTCCTCATTTTCCCATCAAACAACCAAAACAAAACACTCTTCTTCAATAAAGAAAAGAAAATTGGATTCCAAAACCTTGCAGTTTCATTCATATTTTCAATGGCCAAACAACTTAAAAATCCAAACTTTAAACACTAACACTTTAAATGACCATAACATTTCACATTCCAATCATTTCTCAAAAACCAAACAGACCATTGTAAACAATCAAAAGACAAAGAAACGACTTTGGGGTTTGGTGCAACCAAGCTCAATTTACTTAAAAATTCAAACTTCAAACACCAACACTTTAAATTTCCATGATTTTTCGATCTCCTAATCATTTCTTAGCTACCAAAAAGACCAATAAACAGGCAAAAGACAAAGAAATGACAGCTGGGTTTGATACAACTAAGCTCAAATTGCTTAAAAATCCAAAATTTATAAATTTGAGACAATTAAACTCCCATAATACTTAACTTGTCCATTCATTTTCTAAGCAACCAAAAAACCTCATGCATAACAAGATATGATAATTTCCAAAACTCAAAAAAAAATAAAAAATCTCACCAGATCGTGATTGAAGAGCTGATTGGTATCTCTTAGAAGCTGAAGAAAGACGAGCACTCCATGAATCAGCATCCATAGCTCCTCCCTTTAAAATTAATTTTCTTTGAAACTCCGAAATTCTCAACCGATCCTCAGTTGTTGAAAAATAACAGTGGGTTTCCTAATCGAATTTTGAGGCTTTGATCTTGAATTTACGCAAATGAATACCCTTGAAATTAGGGGTTGAATCAGTGGAAATGATGATACTTGATAAGGAGGGTTTTTTTATTTGTTTTTTCTATAAAAGGAGTGAGAGATAATACAAGGAGCTGTGTTTTGCTCGTCGAAAAAAAGGGAGTCTGGTGTTTGTTGTGCTGTTGTTTTTATAGTATTTTGTTTTTTTTGTATTTTTGATAAATTTTATCAATTTTTTTGCCGTTAATTTTGAAGAAAAAAAGATTTAATAAATAATTAATTTTTGGAAATAAAAAGCAAGAGTGTTCCGGTTGTCTTACTAGCTGTTTTTTTTTTTTTAATTTTAACTTTTTTCATGTTGGTGTACAAAATAAAAGTTTTTTTTTCAACTACTTACTTTCTAAATCTATCAATTTTTATATAAAAATACTAAATTCTTTGTTACATCATTTTGAAATGTACATGTTTTAAATAATACTAGCATATTACTCGTATTCCGCGGGAAGTTAATAATAATTTTTTTAAATATAAAAAAATTTAAAAATATAAAAAATATTTTAAGTATTTTATGTTTTAATGACCTTGGGTTTGACAGTAAAACCAGACCTAAGTCTTTTAGATCTGGCGTACATGCTTGACTTAATAACTTTTGACATAAAAAAACAATAAAAACAACATTTTTATTCTGATATAGTATTGTCCACAATGTAAACACTTTATGTCTATAATGTGATTTACTGTACAATGAATTTATGTTCACAATACATACACAATATTTTCCCATACATTTTAAAGTATAGTATAATATTAATAACATTTTTATTTTTTACAATTTTTTTTAAATTTAACTCTCATTATGTTATAATATCGTTCATGATGCAAACACTTTATGTTTACAATATTGTTTATTGTGCAATAAATTTATGTTCACAGTATATGTGTAATATTTTTTCCATGCATTTTAAAGTATAGTATAATATTAATAACATTTTTATTTTTTATAATTTTTCTTGAATTTAACTCTAAAATAATAATATATTGAACAAGTACTCTGTCTGTTTTTTTTTTTTTTTTTTACTTTACAAGAATTTTTACCATGCATTTTTCTCTTTGCCTATAAAAATCTATAGTTATATTCTTTTTATTATTATGAGAGAGAGAGAGTCAATCTTCTTTTCCCTGCCACGTCTAATCTAACATGACGAGTTGATTTAAAGATTCAATAAACTAAATTAAGATTTGAGTAGGATTTATTTTGAAATGTTTTGGGTATTGATTTGATTTGATTAAGTTAATTGAATTATAAATATATAATGATTTTTTTCAGCTAGTTTTTTTTTTAAAATTTAAACCCAATCAAATTATTTTTTATAAAATTTTATAAGAAAATTGAAAATTGTTTAATACAACTAATTTTAAGCCAATTTTTACAAATATTTTAAATAATTTAATTATTCAAGCCGAGTTGTTTATTGTTTTAAAATTCATGTCAACACAATGAGTTAACTCAAAACTAAATTAATCTAAAATCTAAAACAATTTAAATAAAAAATCCTAACTAACATGATAAAAAACAAATTTAAATTAATTTGATGACTTGGTTAATTCAACCAAACTCAATCAAAACTCAATTATTAAACCATTAATTTTTTTTAAATATTTTATTAAAACTATGTTATTATTTTTATTTTTTTATCGATTGAAGTAAAATTATATTGAGTTTTAAAATTATGAGTTTTTTTGTTTTAAAATATTTTTTAAAAAATTATTTTTTTTTCAAATTAATATTTTTTTAATATTGTCATATTATTTTAAAATTTTAATATTAAAAATAAATTTTTAAAAAATAAAAATATTATTTCAATATATTTTTAAATAAAAAAACAATAAATACAACAGTAACTAACGGCTGCTTTTATAAGCCGACACCCCTAAACTCATGTACCCCGTTATCAATCATTCAAAGAACCCCACTTAACAGTTACGTAAACTAAAAAGAAAAAGGCAATCCCTCTACTTCAATTTTTTATTAATTAACCCCAACAACACCTCCACTGTCTCCCAAAACATTTCCAATTTCTCCGGTCACGTGACCTCCCGCCATCTTCTCCGATCTCGATCACGTGACCTCCACAGCACCTCCAGATCCATAAATTATCGATTCCTGAGAGAAAGAGAGTGACCCTTTTTTGATTTCTTGCTGATTTTGTTATGGCAACGAGGAATCGGACGTTGATATTTAGGAAGTACAGAGATGCATTAAAGAGCGTTAGGGTTCCGACGAGCTCATCTCCGTCGACGAGCTCTGTCGGGGGAGTTGGTGGTGGTGGTGGTGGTGGTGGTCCGGTGATCGAATTGGCCAGCACTTCGCTTCTCCATCCTAATCGGAAATATGCTCCAATTAGTACTGAAGATCCCGGTAATTCAAGGTACATATTCACATTCGTATCCGTATACATATACATACACGTATAAATATCTGCTTGGTGTTTTTGTTGTTAATTAATCATTTAGTTTGATTGATTTTAGCAATGTGATATGTAGAATTGAGAGTGTTAGCTAAAATGAGATACGAAATAAGAGGTTTTTGCAGTGTGATTTTGTGGAGATTTTTAGTGTGTTTTATTGTTAGTTAATGTCGAAAATGTGTGGCAAACAGATAATTGTTGATGGGTTTTTTAGATTTGAAGTGAAAGTTAGTGGATTTGTATGGAGGTAATGTGGAATATAGCTGCATTGAAGGAAAGTTTCGAAGGAGTTATTTTTGGTTGTATGTGTGTTTTGGGAATTGTGATCTGTTGGTAGCTGTTGGTGATGCATGATTATCTTCTTGTTAGATTGAAATGGGTGTTGAAAATTTTTGTCGATGATGGGAGAATCAGATGTTTTTTTCTAAATGGTAGTGCAAGAGCATGGTAGAGGTTGAATCGAACTGGGTTATATGGATTTGAGATCTCTTATTGCCTGCAATTCTCAAATATCGGATTGGTTTCTGTAGGTATTTTTAGTCAAAGGCTTTTACGGAATTGCTTGTGAGGAGTTAAATGGTTGTGTTGGAAGGTGGTTTGAAGATTGGGGATGGTTCTACTTTAAGCTAAACGATTTTTGAAAGAATTTTTGATAGATGTGAATATTAAATTAAATACTCTCTAGGTATTTCTTCTGAATTTTAAACACTGATTGTTTTTTACTATTGCTTTCTTAATGGTTGAGCATTTGCTGTAAATTTTAACGGTATCCTGGTAGGAACATTAAGAATTGTTGTCTTGATGCAGTAAAGGTGCATTTACAGTAGGTTTACCTCCAGCTTGGGTGGATGTATCTGAAGAAATAGCAGCAAATGTGCAACGTGCACGTATGAAAATGGTTGAGTTAGCGAAGGCTCATGCCAAAGCTTTGATGCCTTCATTTGGTGATGGTAAAGAAGATCAACGGACAATTGAGGGTCTAACCCAAGAGATAACTGGTCTTTTAAGGAAATCTGAGAAGCAACTAAAAAGACTTGCTGCAGCTGGGCCTTCCGAGGATTCGAATGTTAGAAAAAATGTGCAGGTAAGCCTTTATTTTCTTGAAAGAACCAACTAAACACGTGAAACTGCTAATGATTTATTTCCACTTACATATGATTTTTTTGGTAGATAATGCTGCCTAAGCCCTACAAAAAGCAAATTCTAAATTACAATTATGGGGAAAGCAGCCCCAATAATGTCCTGATAATTTAAAGGAGAAATTCTAACTGATTAGATGGTTAATAGGCCTCTGGTGTTCCTATTCTTCCCCTCTTGCTTAACCAATTGAAAAATTAGAATATCTTCTTGTGAGTTTCTTCTGGACCATGCACCTATAATTGTTGGATGAAATGATTGCTCTCTCCAATTAGTGGCCTGGTTATTCCATTGTTTTGCTCTATGGAATTTTATATGCAGTTAAACATGAGAACTTACACATTCCTTACATGGTGAATTGGTCTTGTGAATTGTGCTTATATTGGCATATTTTTATTTGCAGCGTTCCCTTGCTACTGACCTTCAGAACCTTTCAATGGAACTTCGCAAGAAACAGTCGACATACTTGAAGCGCCTCAGGCAACAAAAAGAGGTCTGGGAAGGATTGCTTTTCCTATTGAATTCCTGAATAAGCAAGGAATATATTAACATTTTCTTATAATCATTTTGTTTTGGTTTCTTTTGATATGCAGGGTCAGGACGGGGATGATTTAGAAATGAACCTAAATGGTGGTAGATCTATAATAGATGATGACAATTTGGACGACATGGTATGCTTGTCGTAACCTTCTCCGCCTTAGGTTTATTGTTAGATATGACAAGTCATGAAATTGTTTGGTCCTGCATAGCAAGTTGATAGACAAAACTTGTGTAAGAAATTTTGTGAGATCTATGTTTTGTCGGAGCCCTCCACTAATCTGTTTGGTGGCTCAAGGTCAAAGCCTAATTGATATGGGCCTATACCAATATCAATCAGGGCTATGTTTTTTATCTTTCCTTTTGGATTTGGGGTCTCTCCCTTCCAGTTACATATAGGTGACATTTGGGTGTTCAAAGATTCAACAGATTATGAGAGAGTTTGTGCTTTATATTTACTTGTGTAATGTAGTAAAATCTCTTCTTTTTCTTCGCCTGTGAACATAAGCTTAGGTTGAACCACATCTTCTGTTTTCTTCATTCTTTTTGTTTGTTTCGTGCCCTGAAGGTATAGTCTAATTGTTTTTTTCCCGTCATTGTATCTATCAGTTATGTCCAGAAACATTATCTAAATAGTTTTGCAAGTTAAATTTCGTTTTTGTGGTCAAAATTCTTGCACTGTTTTTAATTACTGAGAATATTATATATCAATGATATGTTAGGTATTTAATGAGCATCAGATGGCCAAGCTGAAAAAGAGTGAGGCATTCACTGTAGAAAGGGAAAGAGAGATCCAACAGGCAAGCAAATGCTCTCGGCTTTTTGTTTTTTAATCAACAGAAATTTGGTAGTCTCCTTTATTTGTTAAGATTTTATGTTTTCCTATTGATCTTTGTAGGTAGTTGAATCAGTAAATGAGCTCGCTCAGATTATGAAGGACTTGTCAGTACTTGTGATAGACCAGGTTAAGAGCTGATCTTCTTTTTTAAATCTGCAAAGCTCTTGTTCAGGTCACTGATCACTAACTGTTTATTTCCCTCCAAACAGGGCACTATTGTTGATAGAATAGACTACAACATTCAGAATGTAGCAACTACAGTTGAGGAGGGGCTTAAACAACTGCAGAAGGTGCCCTTCTTACCCTCAACAATCATTTCATTCTACTTTCAAAAGCCTCTCTCTTTCGCTCTCATTTTGCATGGCATTGTTTGTATTGAATGGATTTGGCACCGCAGGCTGAGAGAACACAGAAACGAGGGGGAATGGTGATGTGTGCCACTGTGCTTGTTATAATGTGCGCTGTCATGCTGATCCTTCTTATCCTCAAGACGATTCTCTTTTGATTGTGAGCATAGATATTCCTGAAGATTCTCTTTTTATTTGCGAGCACTAGCATTCCTGAAGTTCACTCATTCATAATGATGCGACTCTCCCCGCCAAATGTTACACTCTTGTAGATGGCTATAACTTTGCCCAATTAAAGAATGCAAACGCTTTGAATTTCCCTAATACACGTACCATATTAATCGATTACCTTCTTACATTACTATTTTTTTTTCAAAATTTTGTGGGGAAAGAGGGGAGAGAAATGTCCTCAAAGATGTATAGAATTGGTACTGTACGTTGTTCCTTTGTCACGGATCTGCTAGGTTGATTCTTTTGATTTTTTGGGAGGTTGGAGCATGGTGCTTTCAAAATCCAAGGCTCCCTGTTATGAGGAGCCTGAGGATTTTTAATTGTTTGTATCCATTTTTGTTCATGTAATATCAAAAAATATGAATCTATCTCTCTCGCTTGCCATTAATTTCATGTTATCCCAGTTTTAACTACCTAGTAGATGTATGATAATTCTACCATGCACGGATGAAACTTCGAAGTGATGAGTTTTGTGTTTCACCATGCCTGCAAAGCTATGCTTGTTTCATCTTCTTAACAGACTTAATCATCTGAATTATTATGTTTTTTTTTTGGGAACAAGAGCTAAATGCATGTATTTGGTTCATGGCTCCTATCTAGGCAGAAGCTATAAGGTATACCTTGCAATCGACAGAACAATTTTTTGAGCCAACAGAGTATGTATTTATGTAGAGGAACAGTAGTTACAAACGGTACATCATAAATGTCCTGGTGAACAAAATCCCTTCTGCATTTGACCAAACAGAGAGAGACGAAGTTTGGAATTTTCAACACGGAGAGTGATTTGGACATCCCTGCAATCTGATCGAGGGATAATGTGAAAAGGCATTTGTGGTCACCTTTGGCCCAAAATATAAACCTTAAAGGAAATGGGAATTATAGTTTATTTCCAATAATGAGAACAACAAGCTCTCGTAGCTCAGTTGGTTAGAGCACCCGTTTAGTAAGCGGGAGGTCTTGAGTTCGACTCTCAACGAGAGCAACACGATCATTCCTTTTTCGGTTTTTTTTTTTTTTAACGGATGCAAAGACATCTTCAATTCACCTCGTTAGTTTCCAAGAGGTATAAAATGGAGCTGTAAGAAGCTAGCCAATACCAAGCAGTCAGCAGCACACAAACTTCGTTTATTTTCGAAATACAATCATGTTTTTTTAATTTTTTTGTTTTAAATTATTGTTTTTTTATTTTTTTTAATTGTTTTAATTTGCTGACGTCAAAAATAAAATTTTAAAAATAAAATATTATTTTGATGCATTTTCAAGTAAAAAACACTTTAAAAATTAATTGTTACCATAATATCAAACATTATCTTATAAGTGAAGCTATTGATTTGCTCATGATCTATGATTGGGTGATTTATTTGTGGTCCGTGATTAGGTGACTTGCCCGTGGTCTATAATCAAGGGTTGTGAAAAATATCTAGAATTATTTATAAAAGGTTCATGTTCAGGTAACTTGTCTATGTTCCGTGATCGTGTGACCTGCCCACAGCCTTACATATGCTGCAAAATATCCTAGAATTTCTTTTTTTTTATTATTCCAAAAATAAAAAAATTTAAAATCCAAAAATATTTTTGGAACATAAATAGATGAACTCTTGAGCTGCAACATGTCAAAACACCAAGAAAATAATTAGATTGAAATAATATTGATAACATAGGTTGAAAAAAAACTTAATGAAAAAAAAATTAAGTTCGAAAGTTGTTTTGACCAAAATTATAAGAATTAATTAAGTTCAGGAAATTAATTAAACTTCTAATAGGTTTAATTGATTTAAGAAAAAACTTTATTGAAGCAAAATTAAGTTTTAAAGTCAATTTAATCAAAATTAAAAATTAATTAATTAAGTTAAAGGAGTTTAATTAATCTTCTAATGGGTTTATTTAACTTATTTAAGGATTTAATTGAAACATAATTAAGGTTGAAATCCATCTTGACCAAAATTGAAAGAATTAATTAAGTTTAAGGACTTAAATAAATTTCTAATAGGTTTTTGTTGACTCAATTAGGAGTTCAATTAAAAAAATATTAAGTTTAAAGGTCTCATTCAGATGAATTTGCAGTAATTGAAATGAAGAGAAAATTTGGTGTAATTAGGGATGTAATGGAAAGAAATTTAATGTTTAAAGGTTGATTAAAGACTAAATTGAAAAAACTCAAAGCCAAAGATCATGGTTCAAAAGGTGCATGCACTAAGGGACTAAAATTGATCAAATTAAAAGTTATGTTGAGACAAATTAAAAATTTGATAATTAATAAACGTTAAATTGTATAATATAAAAACCAAAGATTAATTTGTAAAAGGCATGAGAATAAGGGTTTCCAATCAATGTTTTTAAGGATGCAATTCCAAAAACTGAGAAGTTTCTTGGTTAATTGAAGATGCATATGATGAAATTAGAGTACAGAGACTCGATTGAAAATGATCAAAACCCTAATTAAGAACCCTAATTTGAAGGGTTTAGAACAGACTACATGTCACTCATATTTTAATGAAGAGAACAACTATCATGTCGTTCGATCATTGTTTTTTTTTTTTCTTCAACCTAGAGGGCTGCTTGAGGGACTCCATTCAGATGAATGAATGTAGCATCCCCTCTACATGATTCAAGTTCATCAAATCGCACGTTTATATCCCAACGTTCATAATGAATTCGTCAAAACACCCTACCCAGTTAGCCTCGACTGAAGAAGAAACTCACCCATGAGAGAACAATCTTTGAGGTTGCTTTTCTCATTCTATTGATTCAGTTCAAAGGGGAGAAAAGGGAGACCAGACACTACAACTTCTGGAAGGAAGTTTTAGAAGAGAGAGAGAGGAAGAGGAAGAGGAAGAGAAAGAATCTTCCATAACCACCTCCCTTTTGCAAAACCACCATGGTTTGTAATCTTTTGGTTTAGCTTTGCTTATAAAAAGAG
>Ga0325414_1001356_pt1 | contig 23415 bp, 20 predicted proteins | sample PopdelMetagenome_8_FD_206183 | JGI IMG/M metagenome (GOLD analysis project Ga0325414, IMG submission 206183) | Populus deltoides microbial communities from Bellville, Georgia, United States - Leaf-PdKOR-R3 | ecosystem: Host-associated > Plants > Phyllosphere > Phylloplane/Leaf | place: USA... | reverse complement strand
ATAGGGAGGAGCAATTCCCACTTGAAGTTCTTGTTCTTCAAGAATACAATCAGGTCTTTGCATTGTTAGGCAGATGCATGTTATCATGTAGCTTCTTTGAGGGCACATTATGTAGGCTCCCCTGTGTAAGAACAATTAGGGTGTTGCTTGTATGCAAGGCTTTAAATGATTTTGATAGCTGTATTTATCAGTTGCTGCTTTTTTTTTTCCTTGATTGGTTCTATACTTTTTTTTTTCCTTGATTGGTTCATGTGTATTTGTTGACATTTTGGAATTCATGTGTTAAGATTTTCAGTCCAAGCAGTTCACATAGATTACATTTGTTACTAATCACTGGCATTCTGACAATTTGGTCACACGCAGGAAGCAAGCTGGTAGAGAAGATGACAAGTCCTCTTCTGAAGGAGCATATAACTGCACCAGTCATGATCAACTTTCTGAGAGCACTCCTCCACAACACTCTGCAGAGTTTTTACCTGTTATTGCAAGTTCATGACCATAAAACAAATTTCAGCAAGACAAACCGACAAAGATGAACTTGCTGAGACTTCGTGGGAAAGTTTCTCTGGATTTGAGCTGCTTGTTTTTGTTCTATCAAGAGTCAAGAAAAATTCCCAACTCGAACGCATTAGTTGTTTATGGTACTGCATGGTAAATCTTTTTTTTCTTTGTTGTGCGAAAACTTGATTTCCATTCCAGTTATTGGAGCAATGTTGCTTTCGTAAAGAGCAAATTCATGGCTGGATATTTGATGGTATGTGATAATAGTTGCTAGTGGAATCCTAAAATTGTTTTTGATCAATTCATATCACATCATTCCTTTCTTTATTTTTTATTAAATTCTAGTTGGATGAATTCCCGTATCGACTCATTGAGCCATTCTCAATTTTGTACTGGATCAACCCTTCTGAATGACTGAAGAATTGCACTCAACTTCTTACCTAGCAAGTGTTTTAAATTAAATTATGTAAGAGTTGTCTTAATATAACTTAGTTAATTTGATAAGTCTAATAGCAATTCTAAATAACCAATAAAAAGTATGATTTGACTTAATAAAAATAAAATAAGGCTTTTTTCTTAATATTGAGACAACGACATATTAGATCGACCTGGATTTAACGACTTAACCTGTCAAACCTGTAACTCGGATCATGAACTCCATTCGGTTTAACAAATTTAATTTTTAAAATTATTTTTTACTTAACAATATGTGATGATAAAAGTAGATCGCAAAATTGAGCGTTAGCCAAATACCAAGATATTTGTTTACGACTAAGATGACCTCATAGAAAACAAACCAAAACAAAACATGAATACCAATTCAAAATCAACTAAATATTAAATGACAAAATTGATAACAAAATCCAAAAAGGTTCAATAGAAAGGAAAAAAAATGTAAACACCCAAGAGAATATATATATATATATATATATATATATATATATATATATATATATATATTGATGACTCAGTTTTCGCTGTCGATTTCATGATCGGCAGTGACGCAGTTTTCGCTGCCGATGTCCTGATCGGCAGCGACGCAGTTTTGGGCTGCCGATTTCATGATTGGCAGCGACGCAGTTTTCGCTATCGATTTCTGCATCAGCAGCGACTCAGTTTCTGTTAAAAAAAAATTAATTAATTAACTTAAGGAGCTGGGAGGGAGGGGTAAAACCGATTTTGGATAAACCAAAACAAGGATAAGAACACATTTAAACCAACCCCCAAACAACCCACCTCATTTCATGGGAAGTATAAATACAAGGAGGAGAGAGAGAGGATGATCCATCCTCTTCCTAAAACAGCAGCTGCATGTCGTTCTTCCCTTCCTCTTTCACAGCAGAAACCTAAATCAAACCAGTAGAGAGTGCCTTGTGAACGTGTGAGGGAAAGATGAGACCTTGAGAGAAGATTGGACAACTGCCTAGAGGAAAGGAAAAGAGGGCTGGAAAACATGAGAGGAAGAAGGAGGAGGAGAACTGGCAAGAGAAGAGAAAGAATAGTGTCAAACCTTCCTCAAACTTAGTTAGATTTGAAAGGTATGGGTCATGAAACTCCCTTCCTCTTCTCCTTAAGACTAGAAACGAAAATGAAGAAGAAAACCCTAAGGAAATTGACCTAAGACCTAAGCTAGCTGTGAAGGAAACAGAAATTAACTAGGAGAACAAGGAAACAGAAATGAAATGAAGCCAATTTCAGAATATGTAACAAAGAAAAATGAATAAAATGGAAATAACAAATCATGGTAGAGGGCTGACTTTAACTATGGGGTTGGCCAGCATGCATGTGTGTGTTCTGCTGGGATTTTGTTGAAGGATTTGGTGCTGTAATTGATGGTTTCAATGTGTGTGTTCTGCTGGAATTTATTGAAAGATTATATGCTGTAATTGATGGTTTCAATGTGTGTGTTCTGCTGGAATTTATTGAAAGATTAGGTGCTGAAATTGATGGTTTCAATGTGTTTGTTCTGCTGGAACTTAGTGACAGTGTATATGCTAGGGTTGTTACAGCATGTGTGGTGCGTGTTAATGCCAAAAATGTGTGATTCGCTGCCAAAACTGCGTCGGCTGCAGCGAAATAGTATTCGCTGCCGAATTGTGTGTTGTGCAGTGAAACTCTAATTCGCTGCCGAAACTGTGTCAACTGCAGCGAATTAGCATTTGCTGCCGAAACTGAGTCTTCTGCAGCGAATTACCATTCGCTGCCGAGTTGTGTGTAGTGCAGCGAAACTGTGATTCGCTGCCGAAACTGCGTCGGCTGCAGCGAAATAGTATTCGCTGCTGATTTGTGTGTTGTGCAGTGAAACTCTGATTCGCTGCCGAAACTGTGTCAGCTGCAGCGAATTAGCATTTGCTGCCGAAACTGAGTCTTCTGCAGCGAATTAGCATTCGCTGCCGAGTTGTGTGTAGTGCAGCGAAACTGTGATTCGCTGATGAAATTGTGTCGGCTGCAGCGGATTAGCATTTGCTGCCGAATTGTGTGTTTTGCAGCGAATTGTGATTCGCTACCGAAACTGCATCGGCTGCAGCGAATTGGCATTCGCTGCCGAGTTGTGTGTTATGCAGCGAAACTCTAATTCGCTGCCAAAACTATGTTCGCTGCAGCGAATTAGCATTTTCTGCCGAAACTGAGTCTTCTACAGCGAATTGGCATTCGCTGCCGAGTTGTGTGTAGTGCAGCGAAACTGTGATTCGCTGCCGAAACTGTGTCAGCTGCAGTGAATTAGTATTTGCTGTCGAAACTGAGTCTTCTGCAGCGAATTAGCATTTCGCTGCCGAGTTGTGTGTAGTGCAGCGAAATTATGCCGGCTGCAGCGGATTAGCATTCGCTGCTGAATTGTGTGTTTTGCAGAGAATTGTGATTCGCTGCCAAAACTGCATCGGCTGCAGCGAATTGGCATTCGCTGCCGAGTTGTGTGTTGTGCAGCGAAACTCTGATTCGCTGCCGAAACTGTGTCCGCTGCAGCGAATTAGCATTTGCTGCCAAAACTGAGTCGGCTGCAGCGAAATAGTATTCGCTGCCAAATTATGTGTTGTGCAGCGAAACTCTGATTCGCTGCCGAAACTGAGTTGTGTGCAGCGAATTTGTGATCCACTGCCGAAACTGAGTCTTCTGCAGCGAATTAGCATTCGCTGCCAAGTTGTGTGTTGTGCAGCGAAACTGTGATTCGCTGCCGAAACTGTGTCGGCTGCAGCGCATTAACAATTCGCTGCCGAGTGGCGTGTTCTGCAGCGAACTTACGATTCGTTGCCGAAGTTGAGTTGGCTGCAGCGAAATTGTGATTTGCTGCCGAAACTGTGGCGCCAGCAGCGAAACAGTTTTCGCTGCCGAACTGGCTGCCGGCAGCGAAACAGTTTTCGCTACCGAACTGGCTTCCTGCAGCGAACCAGTTCTCGCTGCCAAATTGGGCAGCCTGCAGTGAACCAGTTCTCGCTGCTGATTTCTACAATAAGCCTCCTAGGTAGAAATGACCTAAATACTAGTAACAATTTCATGGTATGATGGTGTAAAATGTGAAACACTTGAATGTGAACATATGAACTCTTGAAATAAGTGTGGTGACGAATGTGATTCAAAAATACAAATGTACTGATTTATGACCATTGATGTCTTAGGTGGTGCGGTCGGGATTGGACCATCGTCAAGACAAGAACAACCCACAGGTGGAGCAGGTAGGTGACTTGTACCTTCCTTTTTCATACGTTGAATAATGAAATACTTTAACATGAATATTACCATATTGTGTTAGAACCGATGTTAGATTGTCGAACGCTTAAATGTTGACAAATGAATGATTAGCTTCAGCTAATGGCATCCGAATGGATGGCCGGGACAAATGAATGATTAGCTTCGGCTAATGGCATCCGAATGGATGGCCGGGACAATGAATGATTAGCTTCGGCTAATGGCATCCGAATGGATGGCCGGGACAAATGAATGATTAGCTTCAGCTAATGGCATCTAAATGGATGGCCGGGACAATGAATGATTAGCTTCGGCTAATGGCGTTCGAATGGATGGCCGGGACAAATGAATGATTAGCTTCGGCTAATGGCGTCCGAATGGATGGCCGGGACAATGAATGATTAGCCGAATGGTTAGCTTCGGCTAATGGCATCCGAAGAGGATGACCAGGGTGAGTGAACGGTTAACCTCAGCAAATGATGCCTTAAAAGGATAGCCGGGTTTAAGATTATGGTTAATTGCAAAAATTGGTGCATTTATATACACTACAAATTGTTTATACCAAGTACATAAAGAAATTATAAATGTTAATGCTTCATTTAACTGCCAGACCGTTTAGTTACCATTATTGTTATTATTAAGTAATTACATTCTCTTAAATGTTTTGTACTGCTGCAGGGACGTCACATCCACGAGATGTCTAGGGAACCTGATACACGGGAACCTACTTTTGCAAGGAATCATGTAGATGCATTCTAAATCCCAATGTATTTTGTATGAATCAATGTACTGAATGTATAACGTTTATTAGATCCTTTTGTTTAAATTCGTAATGGCTATTAGTAGGATAGGAATGCAAACTCATGTCTATGTATTTATATTTTTAATATGAACTTCTAATCATGCAACCATAATATTACGTGTTTATGTAAGATTCACTTTTAAATCAAATGTTGATTGTATGGATTGTATTTTGATGATGTGAGGGATCAGGTTCACTGATCACCGGCACCATGTGTGATAGGTATATATATATATATAAAAAAAAAAACCAGGTTGTTACAAAAAAAATGAATGGAATTTTAAAAAAAAAAAACTATATGGTATTGTTATTAAACTCAACCTGGTGGGCTACCTTAAAACCTTTCATCTCAACTCCTTGTCCGACCCAGGTTTAAAATTAACCGGCATGGAAGTTAACTCTGTGTGACCTAACTGACTTGGTGTATCCAAAGCAAATCAAATGACTAGTAAAAACATGGTTTAACCTTACAAAAAATTCAAGATGATATTTTATTTTTTACTATTGAGACACGACATATTTAATCAACTCATGTTTATAATTTACATAGTTAACCTCCCTGTGGTTCGACCTCGGTCTTGTCGGGTTATTTATTACTTCGACACTCCTACACTTGGGAGAAGACATCAATCTTTTGGTCGTGTCAAAAAATTCATAATGAGAATATTCGTGTGAGAACACTTAGAGACCACATGAATCCCACAAGAACAAGTGCACCCTCATGCATAGTTTTTCCCCCTGATGCATCTCATTTTAATTTTAAGCCAGGCATTATTCAACTTTTACCTTCTTTTCATGGCTTAGATTTAGAAAATTCATAGTTGCATTTAAGGGAATTTGAGGAGGTTTGTAACATCTATAATGACTCAAATTGTAGCATGAACACCATCAGGTTAAAGCTTTTTCCTTTTTCATTAAAAGATAAATCTAAAACATGGCTATAAAATTTGAGACTAGGATCTATTCGTGCTTGAGATGAAATGCAACAACAATTTTAAAAAAAAAAATTTTCATCCCACAGAACAAACTCTTTCAAAAGACAAATCATTACTTTCACTCAAAAACCAGGAGAAACATTTTACCAATGTTGGGATAAATATCGAGACTTGCCCTCATCATGGTTTTGAAAGATGGAGATTGGTTTCACATTTTTTGAAGGGTTAACACCTAGAGATAGGCAAATGGTTAAATTGATGTGCAATGAAACTTTTGAGGATAAAGACCCTAATGAAGCAATGGAGTACCTAGACTTACTAGCTGAAAATGCTCAAAATTGGGACACTACAAGCACTTATAAGGTACCAAGTAAAACCTAACCTCATACATCTAGTGGAGGTATGTACAACCTTAGGGAAGATCATGACCTCCAAGCCAAGTTTGCATCTTTTGCTAGAAAAGTTAAGGCACTAGAATTAAAAAAGAGTGGTCAACTAAAATCTGTTCAAGACATTGTGTGTCAAATCTGTGAAACTAATGAACATTCAACCAATGACTGTCCAACTTTGCCTTCTTTTAAGGAATGTCTCCATGAAAAAGCCCATGCTTTAAACAGTTTTCAAAGGCCCAATCATAACCCATACTCACAAACATACAATCCTGGTTGGAGAAATCACCCAAATTTCAATTGGAAGAGTGATAATAATAATGCACAAACTTCACAGCCACCGTTTCAAGCACACCATAATTTCTAAAATTCTCATGGATATGCACCTCCTTATGCTCCCCCTCCTAGAAGAAATCTTGAGGAAACATTGCATGCATTCATTGAAAAGCAAGAGACAATCAACACTCAACTTGCTCAAGGCATGATAGATTTTAAAGATACTCTTGCAAAATTGACATCTGCTCTTAATTTTCAAGAGAAAGGTAAGTTTCCATCTCAACCACAGTAAAATCCAAAGGGGCAATACAATGTGAATGCAAGTAGTTCTAGAAGCCAACACATGGATCAAGCTAAATCAGTCATCACTCTTCACAGTGGTAAGGTTATTGAAAAACTCATTCTTGAACCTTGTGAGAAAGATGATGAGTCAATCTTTGAGGGTAAGGAAGGAATTGAATCTGAACATTGTAAAGAAAAGACTGATTCTTCGCCAGCACTTCCATTTCCTCATGCCATGACCAAACAAAGGAAAGTCAATCACAACTCTGAAATCTTTGAAACTTTCAAACAGGTAAGGATCAATATACCTTTGCTGGATGCTATTAAACAGGTTCCTTCTTATGCTAAATTTTTTAAAGATCTGTGCACTGTGAAGAGAAAATTAAATGTGAAAAAAAAAGCCTTTTTAACCGAACAAGTAAGTGGCATTCTTCAGAACAATAATGCTTTGAAATATAAAGACCCTGGTTGTCCTACAATTTCTTGCTTTATTGGAGAACATAAAATTAAAAGAGCCTTACTTGATCTTGGAGCTAGTGTGAATTTACTTCAATATTCAGTTTTTCAAAATCTTAATCTAAGTGAGTTAAAACCAACTTCTATAACTCTTTTACTTGCCGATAGATCTGTAAAAGTGCCCAGAGGAATAGTTGAGGATGTGTTAGTACAAGTCGATAAATTCATTTATCTTGTGGATTTTATTGTCTTGAACACACAACTTGTTTAAGCATGTAATTCATTTCCTGTTATTTTAGAACTTCTGTTTCTTGCAACTTCTAATGCATTGATTAATTGTAGGAATGGACTGATGAAGTTATCATTTGGAAACATGACATTGGAGATGAATATTTTCAACATTTGCAAGCAACCTGGAGATGATAATGATTTACGAGAAGTAGATTTTATTGAAGAATTAGTTTATGATCAATTTGAATCTACCTTGAGTAAAACTGAGTTTGATGAATCTGAAGAAATGCAAATGATTTATTCTCAGGAAGAAATCACGGATGAAAAAGGCACCAAAAATATTGTTGCAGATCATTTATCAAGATTGACAACAAATTCGACATCTGACATCACACCAATCGATGATTACTTTCATGACGTATCCTTACTTTCTCTTAGTTCAATGCCTTGTTTACTAAAAATATCAATTTTCTTGCTTCTGGAGATTTGCCAACTCATTAGAGTACCGAAGACAAAGGAAAGTTTTTGAACAAAGTGAAAAACTTTTATTGGGATGACCCCTACTTGTTCAAATATTATCCTGATCAAATATTTCAAAGATGCATTACGGACAATGAGGTAAGTAGTGTCATTAAACTTTGTCATTTTATGGTATGTGGGAGTCATTTCTCATCAAAAAAGATGACTGCAAAAATCTTACAAAATGGATTTTATTGGCCCACCATGTTCAAGGACATGTATGCATTCTGCAAAACTTGTGAAAATTGTCAAAAAGTTGATACTAGTCAAAAAGTTTTGCTTTATAATTCTCAACTCCATTTATTTCCTAGAAAGCTAAGATCAAGATGGAGCGGTCCATTTATTGTGAAACATCTGTATCCTTATAGGGCTGTTGATATTGAGAATCCAAAGAATGACAATGTTTTTAAGGTAAATTGACATCGTTTGAAAGCTTACTTTGATAATTTTCCTAGTGAAAATGAATCCATTGGTTTGAATGATCCTGTAGATAAAGGTTGATTATTTTGTTTTTCTCACATTGTTTTTATGTTTCTTTTTGGTGTGACTTTTGTTTTGCTAGTCTCTCTCACCTCGGTCAAATGGTGGATAACGGTACTCCGTGACTTTTAAGTCGGTTCTTTCAGTTTCCTATGATAATTGATATCTTTGTATATATTTGTTCAATTTCTTGTTCGTTCTCTTTGCATTTTTTTTCCACTTCTCATCTAAAAAATGGACACTACTCTTGAAAAATTGAAAAAGTATTTTCCCGCTTTACCTCAAAATGCGATTACAAAATTTTACCATGCTAGGTGTGCAAGATTGAGGTTGTTAATGAATCATGGAATTCCTAAAGATATTCGCTGGCTGATTGAAGCAAAGGTCCGATTATCAGGTGAGTCCTCCAATTCTTTCATCTCATACATGCCTGGAACAGGTAAAAGCACTTTTGCAAAGAAACGTTGTGCAAAACGACTGAAAGTCTGTCATACATGTGCCAGATGGACTTGTAATGCAACATGTCATTCTTTAGGAATGGTATCTGTAAACCATGAAGAGAAAATACAATTTATTAAGGATGGCCTAAGTAAGGGGTCTTTAGATAATCTTCTATTGACCCTTGAGACGCATCTTAGTGGAGATGTGCATCGTGCAATTCATGATTTATGACCAGAATTCCATAGAGAACATGATCGACTTAGTCTTGGGAATCTAACTATAAAAGACCTTGTTTGCCAGTTTTTAAGAAAACTAGATGGGAAGCCTATCCCCGACCCATGGAGGGCGTTTAAGCTGTTCTTGGACGTAAAACCAAGGGAAGATGTGAGCCACAATTACAACTACATGTACATACACATGTTTTTTTAAAATAAATAAATAAAGAGAGAGAGAGAGAGTGAAAGTGAGACTCTAGTTGGTCTACATATAGGTGGTATGATTGCATTTTCAATTTCTCATCTATAAAATCTTCTCTTCCTTGCCTTCATTTCTACTCAACCCATACATTCAACAAATATAGAAGTGTGTAGAAATGGCAGGTTCCTCAAGTCATCACATAAGAAATATTTGTGTTTTCGGTGGATCTAGTCCTGGAAAAAAAAAGAGTTTTTAGACTCAACAAATCATCTTGGTCAGATACTAGCTGAGAGAAAGATTCATTTAGTGTATGGAAGAGGCAACCTTGGATTAATGGGGGGTGTTTCAATAGCTGTATTTTTAGGAGGAAGTCAAGTTTTAGGGGTTGTCCCCAAAGCTTTAGCAAAAGGGGGTATAATTGGAAAAACAATCGGAGAGGAACTACAGGTCTCCACAATGTCTGATCGATTGAATGCAATGTTTAACCATGTTGACACCTTCATTGCCTTACCAGGTGGTCTGGGCACATTGGAAGAGATCTTTCATATTTCCTCTTGGGCCTAACTGCACATTCACCATAAACCTATAGGTTTGTTAAATGTTAATGGTTTTTATGATAATTTGTTGTCTTTTCTTGATCAAGCTGTGGAACAGGAATTTCTAACATCTTCGGCATGACAAATCATAATCTCTGCTGCTACTAATGAACAATTGATTGACCAACTACAATCTTTTATCCCTGTAATTGATCCCTTCATGAGTCCATAATTGGTCAACTAAGGAAAGCCGTAAAAAGCTTAGATTGGATTTGAGCCTTCGTTTGTGAATCCTTGTGTCTTTTGATTTTATTAATAGCATATTATTTTGTGTTGTTATTTCTTATATTTGTTTAAGTGTGTTTCGGGTTTGTCAGTGTTCGCTGTTTCAGGTGATGTCTTCTATACTCTATCTTTCTATCTTATGACATTGAGGACAATGTCTCATTCTGGTTGGGGGGAGAGGGTAGTAGTTGACATTAAAAAAAATAAAATAAAAAATAACTTACTAACTATTTTTGTTGTTATTAAAACCATTTGACAAAAATGTTATTAGGATGGCAGAGTAAGGAGGAATTTTATTGACTCTTGAGACGCATCTTAGTAAATAGTCTTATCAAGGTCTATCAGAATACTTCTTGAAATATTCATGTTTACAAACTCTCACATTGTTATCAATTGATTCTGCTCATATACTCATTTAACAAGTATTCTTAAACCTTCATTTTCACACACACACTTTAACATATGATTGTGGGTTGCACATTGAATTATTACATTATTTATGTTCTTTTGTTAAAGGTAACAACTAAGGGAAAGGGATAGTATTTTTTTAAAAAAAAACTGATAATAATGATGATAATAAAAATGAAGATAAGTTTAAAGATGCATTGTGTTTAAAGTTATATGTATATATATTGAAAAAAAAAGGAAAAAAGAAAAAAGAAGAAGATAATAATCCCAACCCAAGGAAGTTAACCTTAAACATTAGAACAGAATATTGTTTTCTTCCAATAAAAGCCCCATCATCTATGTTTTCATACATTGAGCACATAAAGATGAAGGTTTATTAATATGTTGTTTAAGAGGTATTGAGCAGATATATAAATTTAATGAGAGTTTGTTTATCTGGATAGATTAATGGAAGTTGAATGATGAATGCCTTACTTTGTGGAATTTGCAAATTGTTGTTCTATTTTAACGCTTTGATTACTAGGGACTAGTAATAAGCTGGTAGGGGGGTGTGATTAGTATTTAAAAGTGCATTTTTATCAAGGTTTTATATCATCATTTTGCATTTGAAGTATCAATAACTCCTTAACTAAAGTATGTTTTATAATAACATGTCTGATAGCATAAGATATATTTAATTTATGGTAAATATTCATCTTAAATGCAAGCCTATCACATAAATGAAAGGATTGATTGATGAGTTTAAGTACGGAAATTGAAAGGAAAAAGAGAGGGTAAAACTTAGAAAAGAGATGTTGGTTCAATCCAAACAGGAACATTGTTCGGTCATTGGGTCATAACTGGAGTTTTCAAGTCCAAATTGTAGCAACAACGGAGAAGTCCGAATCTGTCTTGCAGCCCAGACACTGTTCAGTGTTCAGCCTATATCTCAAGTTCTAGAAGTCCAAATGACCTCAATTTTTTTATCCTAGAATGCTAAGATAATTTCCTAGAACTTTCATGATTTAAGTTTGTTCAAATTATGATGTTATCAATGATGTTTTTGGCAGACAAGAAGATAAGGATTGTCACCAAGTCAATATGTGGTCACCCACTCAACAATTAGTCAACAAATTAATACTTCCGAATTTTGGACTATAAAAGGAGGCATTTGCCATGTATTTAGGCATCTTGGTTTTCAGATCAAGATCATGCTCTTGCTCTCTCTTTATATTTTGTAATGCTTAAATTTTGCTTATATTAATCTCTTGCTTATGCTTTTCATTTCCTTTCCTTGTTTATTTATGTTTCTCTCTTTCATTATATTTAGCTAAGTTTATCATGTCAAAGTGAAAAGGTTACACTAATGGTGTAAGAATAAGTATAATATAAACTCAATATGAACCTTAATGTTTGATACTAACATGTTTTATATTTGTTATCTTGTTCACTTTTAATACTTTGTTTGTTAAATGATTAATCTAGATTTATGTTGTATAACCCTTGGTACAACAAATACTTAGCACTTTCATAGCCTAACCGTATGGTATAACCGACACCTGTGCTATGAAAGGAACTTGATTTATTGTTAACATAAGTTATAATCATGAATACTTGACATTTACAAGTATTAGCATTATTCGAATAAGATAACTAATGTAATCATGTTAACAATTTATAATCCGATTGAAACCTCCTTTGTGTGTGGTTTCCAGTTGAGTAATAAAAAGAGTTTATACTATACTTGTTTGAAATACTATTAATGGATCCTCTAACCTTGACAATTATTTTATCCTTGTTTAATCCTTACATCAATATCACATCTCAAAGCTCTTTTTAACTTGTTGTTATTTATAATTTATATAGTTAACCTCCCTGTGGTTCGACCCCAGTCTTGCCGGGTTATTTATTACTTTGACACTCCTGCACTTGGGAGAAGATATCAATCTTTTGGTCATGTCAGATGGGGACATCAACAGTCCTGCCATTGTCGGACTGTTGGAAGTGGCTTTCTTCATACGTTAATGGTTTGTTCTTGCGACGAGGGATATGGACACAAACTGAGCAGCTGGTGGTGGAGGTCGTGTGCACTGTATTGTTTCTGGTGGTGTTCTGTACTGTTGCTTGGTCACAGGGAGACTCCTCTGTTTTCAGAGGGAAGAAGATGAAGAATGGAAATGAAAAACGGCGTCATTTCGGACTAGAAGTGGCAATCTCTCCATTTGATCCTTCGAGTTTCGACACTTTTTAATTGGCCCCTGGACAGAATTTCAGTGCCTTTTATAAAATGGTCTCTGGACCTTAATCACTTGTAATTTTGCCTTTAATTAACTCAAAAATTTAATATTTATTCAATTATGCCCCTGATTTCATTAATTAAACTAATTCTAAGCCTAATTAAGTCCTCAAACTTATTTGTTCTTGAATCAAACTCCCGATATCATTAATTAAACCCAATAAAAGTTTAATTGAAACCCCATACTAGTTAATTCTTTCAATTTCCTTCCAAATTAACTTCCAAAGTCATAAACCAACATGATTAACCCCTCAAAGCTTCCCATTTGTGTTGTCTTGATCCAAACCTCAATTTTTGTTCATTTTATTTTTTTTTTTGTCAAAAATTAGGATGTCTCTTATGGAGTTTGCAAAACTCATTATCCAATGTCTCAAAGTTTAGATGATATGCATGCATTTTTACCTGATTTGAAATATAGGCCCCCATTTCTTCTTAATCTTCTTGTTTGCTTGATTGATGACGACTTGCTATCTCTGATTTGGGTAATCTTTGTTGTTTGGCTTCTAGCTTACTCGAGTTGGCCCATGCAAGTCTCTTCCCCGATTCGTTTACACAGCTTAGCCTTTACGGTGCCCATCGTGACCTACTTGCTTGCTAAAGATTTTTCATCTCATCCAATAATTTGAAAGGATCATTCATTAATCCCCATCTCACTTTTAAAAACATTCGTTGTCACTTGCTAAAAGGATCAAGCTATCTTTTATAAACCAAAATGCTCCCTTGTCTTGTCGTAGAAAATGTTCATCTCTTTTTCTAAAAGGGATCGATTTTTCCTTCCAAACATAATGTTGCCCCCTTGTACTGGTCATTGCTCTTAGGTGTGTTTTGTCAACAACTCTGCCAAATAATGGTTTTTTAAGCGACCATTTTCACATTTCTCCCATTTTCAGTTTGGTGAAGGAATATTTGTCCAAAATGGATCTCGAAATCTTGACCTTACATTTTGAAAACAAAAATTGTTTTGATGTAAGTTTAAAAACATTTGCTTTGGAAATCTTGCAACTCCTTGGTTTTTTCTTAGAAAAGAGATTATTTGCTCTTGTATTTAATGATATTGTATTTGGTGGAAGTACATCATGAGGTTACCATCTGTATCTTATGGTTTTCCAAAGTGAAGGGCTCCAGAAAAAGCTTGAGGTTTTATTTGAGAAAAACTTGTCTTTTTTTGAACACTTACTTTATCAGCATGAATAATAATGAATAGTTTGTTCTCAATGTCATGACTCTAGTAAAGAAGTACTCTTTGCATTTTGAGAGCATTGCTTATTAATCCAGGTTGCTTGCTTGCTTGATTAGAAAAGACTTTTACAGGTATGTAATGTAGGCTGTGGTTTTTGGCTATGAAAGAAAAGGATTCATAAGGCTCGAAAAGTGTTTCACGGTTTCAAAGATTGAGGATCACTATCAGCAGTTCGACTCTTTGTGTCTTTCATCTTTTCTTTTGCCGCTCTTCTTTGATTTGCTTTTTCATTTCTTTGCTAGGGCATGCTAACTTTATCTTGGTTATCACTCTTTCTCATGATTTGGGCATAACCCCCTGGTCATTGAGTTTCTTGGGCTCTTTTTCCTTTTCGGCTTTCTCACAGTTTTTTTTTCATCTTTTCTCCTTGAAATTTTTCACTTGCCCCTAGTGTGGGGTGTGATCCTAGTCGGGTTTTTTTCATGAAAGAAAAATTATTCAAGCTCAAAAAACGACTGCAAGGGATATACTTTTTAGAATGTGAAAGGAATATCAAAGATAGCCTTTCCTCATTTCAAACGCAAGTAGTTAGGATCAATAAACTTTGGCCTCGTCCAATGTGATGGTTTGGTCTTTACAAAGAGATGCATTTCGTGAGTCTATGAGCAATGAGTTCACTACATACCATAATTTAAACATTTAAAGCAACTTGTCTCAAGAGTCATGGTGTGAGGACGACAGTTCATTTTCTATTCGTGCATTCAGAGTTTAGTCACCTCAATGAAGGAGTTGCTTGGTTCATGTGTCATTCTACAAGTAGAATGTCAAAAATATTGTTTTAAATAAACATTAAATTATTTTTGAAACCAAAATGCAAGTTCAATTTTTCAAAATTCCAAGGGGGAAGCTGATTTTGGCAAAAGTGGTGAATTGAGTCTATGAGTCACGCGAAGTTGCAAGGATAAACTTCAGGGTTTATTTTTTTGGTACTTACAGGCACTTTCTATGAAAAATATACAAAGAGAATTTATTGGCCCAACCCTTTTTCATTGATTCGATAAGAACTTATACATCATGGATAATATTTCTTTACTGAATCAAAGTTCACAGGCCTAACTACATCTTCTCCATCCATTCTTGTCAGTATCAATGCCCCCCCTGAAAATGCCTTCTTCACTATGTAGGGACCTTTATAATTGGGCGCCCATTTACTACGATCTTCTCCTGGTAGTAGTATGATTTTTCTCAATACAAGATCTCCTTTTTTGAACTCTCTTAGTCGAACTTTCTTATCATATGCCTTAGCCATCCTTCTTTGATACAGCTGGTGGTGACACATCGCAGCTAACCTTCTCTCGCTAATCATATTTAGCTGCTCATATCGTATCTTGGCCCACTCAACTCCTCGAGCCTTGATTCCATAAGGACCCTTAAAAAGGGAATCTCTACTTCTAATGGTACCACTGCCTCCATTCCATATGCTAGAAAGTATGGTGTAGCCCCTGTTAATGTCCTCACTGCTATTCAATATGCATGGAGAGCATAAGGAAGCCATTCATGCCAATCTTTATAAGTAATCACCATTTTTTGAACAATCTTCTTTATATTTTTATTGGTAGCTTCTATGACGCCGTTCATCTTAGGCTTGTAAAGAGATGAGTTGGAATGCTTGATCTTCCACTTTGTGTACAAGTCTGCTATCATTTTTTCATTGAAGTTTTGAGCATTATCAGTTACTACTCTCTCAAATATACACCGTATCTGCAGATTAGATCTTTCTCGATGAACCGTTTGACAACCTTCTGAGTCACATGGGCGTATGAGCAGGCCTTTACCCATTTGGTGAAGTAATCAATCGCTACAAGGATAAAACGATGCTCATTGCTGGCTTTCGGGTTAATAGGTCCGATCACATCTATCCCCCACATTGTGAAAGGCCAAGGGGACACCATGTTGAATAAAGGTGTGGGAGGTGCATTGACTTTGTCGCTATACACTTGACATTTGTGGCACCTTCAGACAAAATTTATGCAATCTTTCTCCATAGATAACCAAAAATAACCCGCTCTTTGCATTTGCCTGGCCATCATATGTCTATTTGTATGGGTAGCACAAATTCCTTCATGCACTTCTTGCAGGGCTTTGTTGGCTTCCAGATCGCTCAGACACCTCAGCAAGGTCCCATCAAATGATCTTTTATACAAAATCTCCCCGTTTATATAGAATTCCGTAGCCATTCTTCTCAAAGTCTTTTTATCTATCTTCGAGGCTCCATATTGTGTCTGGTGGTGTTTTGCACTGTTGCTTGGTCGCAGGGAGCCTCCTCTGTTTTTAGAAGGAAGAAGACGAAGAATGGAAATGACAAATGGTGTCGTTTCTGACTGGAAGTGGCAATCTCTCCATTTGGTCTTCTGAGTTTCGACACTTTTTAATCGGGCCCTTGGACAGAATTTTAGCACCTTTTACAAAATGGTCCCTGGACCTTAATCACTTGTAATTTTGCCCTTAATTAACTCAAAAATTTAATATTTATTCAATTATGCCCCTGATTTCATTAATTAAACTAATTCTAAGCCTAATTAAATCCTCAAACTTATCCGTTATTCAATCAAGCTCCCGATATCATTAATTAAACCCAATCAAAGTTTAATTGAAACCCCATACTAGTTAATTCTTTCAATTTCCTTCCAAATTAACTTCCAAAGTCATAACCAACATGATTAACCCCTCAAAGCTTCCCATTTGTGTTGTCTTGATCCAAACCTCAATTTTTGTTCATTTTATTTTTTTTTTTTGTCAAAAATTAGGTTATGAAAAAGGTGATAAGTCGGTAACTCAGTTTATGCAAAAGGCTAAGGCCCTATTTGATGAATTAGCCGCTGGTGGCCGGCCGGTATCGCTGGAGGATTTCAACTTATATGTGTTTCGTAACCTTCGAGGAGAGTTTAAGGACTTAGTAACAAGTATTGTGACCAAAGCAGAGCCTTTCTCGTATGCCGATCTTCATAGTCATCTTCTAACAAATAAATTCCTTCACAAAACATCCCTTTCATTCATGGGGTCTGCTGTCATCAATACACCTCTGTTGCCCACGCCCAACACCCCTCTTGCAGTCTTCTTTTCTCACTGCTAGTCTCCTGGAAATTTTGGCCACAACAGAGGCCGTTTCCATGGAGGATGGCATCCCAACCAATTCAACATCAATGGGCACAGGTCTGCTACATCCAGACTTGATTTCCGCAGCATCCCTAGCTCCTCTAACAGTGATGGCAGGCAAGGCAACTGGCAGGGCAATTGGTAGTGCAACAGGGGGCAAAATCCACGCTGCCAATTGTGCCAAACATTTGGCAATACAACCCCTCACTGCCCTCAACTCTAGCATCGGGGCTATGGATAGCAACCTAGTGCAAATCTGGCGCTGCGTAATATTTCCTCAACAGGTATTGCCAATTGGTTTCCGGACACCGGTGCAAATCAACACGTTACACCTGACCTTGCAGGTTTGGCTGCCTCATAACCATATCTCAGTAATGATAATTTGCATGTTGGTAATGGTAAGGGACTCCCCATATCTCATATCGGTCATTCAAAAATATATTCACCTCATTGTTGTTTCATTTTGTCTAGTGTTCTTCATGTTCCTGCAATCAGGAAACATTTGTTTTCTGTTCAGAAATTTTATCTTGATAACAATGTTTATTTTGAATTTCACCCTTTTGTGTTTTATGTCAAGGATCTCAACACCAATGAAGTCCTTCTCTTAAGTCAGAGTCAAGATGGTTTTTATACTTTGTCCAGGTCTTTCATCACGTTAGTTCCTCTAGCGTATTGGCCTCCCTGCATTTCTGCTTCTACCAATTTATGGCATCGTCGGCTAGGTCATCCTACCTCTCGTGTTTTTCAATTTTTAGTCTTAAAAAATAAGATTATTTATAACAACAAATGTCTTAATCTTCAATGTCAAAGTTGTCCAAGGAAAATCATCGTGTTCGTCTTTAGGACCTACGAGTCACAAAACCTTTGCTCCACTTAAATAAATTTTTAGTGATGTATGGGGTCCTGCTCTCCTTTTTTCTTTAGATGGCTATCGTTATTTTGTTATCTTTGTTAATGCATAAACAAAATATATATGGTATTATCATCTTGTTGCCAAGTCTGATATTTATTTTGTCTTTCACTAATTACAGACTCTCGTTGAGCTTCAACTTTCATTAAAAATAAAATCTATTCAAACTGATTAGGGCGGTGAATAACACAAACTGTCAACTTTCTTTAAGATCATTGGTATTCAACATTGTCTGGTTTGTCCCCACACTCATGAACAAAATGGCACAGTAGAATGTTGTCATAGGCATATTGTGCAAACAGGAGTTACTCTTCTAGGGCGATGCAAAACACCATTCTGATTATGGATTTGTGCTTTTTAAACCTCGGTTTATCTTATAAATTGCATGCCTACTCCTATTCTTGCAAATAGATCTCTGTTTGATTGTTTGTTTCTACGGTCTCTTGATTATCATTTTTTGCGTACTTTTAGGTGTCTCCATTTTCCCTTTTTTGCATCCCTATAACAATCATAAATTGGATTTTCATTCCTCTCCATGTGTGTTTCTTGGTTGCAACTCCTCGTACCTTGGTTATCGATGTTTTGACATTGCATCTCAACGCATTTATATCTCTTGTCGTGTCCGCTTTCATAAACATGTGTTTCCATTTGAAAATTCTAAACAGATTGCAAAGGTTTCCTCCACTCCCCCCCCCCCACCCAAACTGCCACTAATGTCCTCCCAAATGTACTCCATTCACCGTTGTTCCCTACCCATACAGCCTTCCCACCACAAACAGCCCGCCCACTACAGCATTCACCCCTCTCTTACCCATCATCACACCCATGTTTATCTAACCATTCTGCTGCAGATATAACTTGCAAATCAGTCACCCCCACCTTCCAGCGTGACCCCTCTGCTGGTGTTGGGACAACCTCTGGTTCTTCCTCTGCTCCCCTTTATTTGGCCAGTGTCCAAGCTGCTACCGACTCTACCTCTGCTGACAGTCTTGTTTCTGCCGCCAGTCCTCTACTTGCAGCAGATTCTCCCTTAACCCATTCGGCTGGCCTAGATCTTGCGGTTGATTTCTCCTCGTATCCGCTGCAGAGGACATATTATAGCCATTTTTTTCTCCTGTGTTGCCGCCCTTAACTAGCAAACACCCTATGGTTCTTCAACCGCGGTAGCCGAAGACAGCCAATCTAGTTGCTTCCGCTACCGCTGTTACTGCTTCCCCCCGGGTACTACACTCTCCCTCTTCAGAACCTCTTGCTTTCTCTGATGCTGACAAGTATATCGTTTGGTATGATGCTATGTGTGATGAGATCAAGGCTTTGCACTCTAATCACACTCGATCTTTAGTTCCCTTTCATCCTTTGATGAACATTGTTGGCAGCAGATGGGTGTATTGGATCAAGCATCGTGCTGATGACAGCATTGAGCATTATAGAGCACGCCTCGTTGCTATAGGCTTTACCCAACAATAAGGCATTGATTATTTTGCAACCTTCAGCCTAGTTATTAAGCAAGCCATCATCTGATTGTCTTCTCCATTGCGGTTTCGTGCAATTAAAAGATTCATCAACTTGATATTCATAATATCTTTCTCAATGGCGTTCTTATTGAGAAGGTCTAAATGAAACAACCTTTAGGTTTTGTTGACTCTACTCTTCCATCTCATGTGTGCAAATTGCACAAGTCATTGTATGGTTTAAAACAAGCACCGAGGGCATGGTACACTCATCTGAGTGATTTTTTGCTCTCCATTGGTTTTCTTGCCTCCAAGGTTGACACCTCCCTGTTTATCTTCTCTGATGGCACTAATATCTTTTATCTTCTGGTGTATGTTAATGATATCCTGCTTACGGGTAGCAACTCTAACATGCTCCATCACCTAATACAGTTACTAAGCTCTGATTTAAAGCTTCGTGACTTAGGCACAATTCACTACTTTCTGGGTATTGAAGTTCAGTCTACAGGTATGGGTTTGATGCTTCGTCAGCACAAATATATTCTTGACATCCTCACTCGGGCTCGTATGACTTCTTGCAAACTCGTTGACACTCTAATCTCTCATTCGAAAGTTATTATATTGCCAGATACTTCATTCTCTAATCCTACAAGGTTTCATCAAATCATGAGTGCTCTTCAATATCTTACCTTCACCCACCCAAATATTTTTTTTGCTGTTAACAAAGTCTATCAATTTATACATGCTCCTACAGACTCTCATTGGACCGTTGTTAAGCGTATTTTACGCTACCTTAAAGGTATGACATCTTACGGTTTCCATATCACTCGCGGTTCCTCTTTTGCTCTCTATGGTTTTATAGGTGCAGATTGGCTGGTAGTATTGATGATCGCAAGTTTACGTGTGGCTACCTTGTCTTCTTTGGTCAAACGCCGATTTCATGGAAATCCAGCAAGCAACGCATAATTGCTCGCTCCTCTACTAAAGATGAGCATAAAACCTTAGCAGACGGTACTGCTGAGGTCATTTGGCTTCAATATTTATTAACAAATCTGCAGGTTCCCTCCGTCTTGGCTCCTACCATTTAGTGTGATAACCTTGGCGCAATTTATCTCTTCGCGAATCCTATTTTCCATGCTCGTACTAAGCCTGTTGAGGTAGATTATAACTTTGTTCGTGACCGAGTTGTAAAGAAAAAGATTCAGATTTGTTTTATCCCCTCTCAGGATCAACTTGCCAATGTCTTCACCAAACCGCTTTCTGCTGTGTCCTTTACTGCTTTTCGATTCAAGCTTCGGATCGATCCTCCACCCTTAGCTTGAGGGGGCATATTATAGAATGTATAGCATGTATATATCTGAATAAAAAATTAATGTAGGATTATTCCAATGTTATAATCCCAACAGTTACTGCCATGTTTTGCCCCCCATCACACACACACACACACACACATATATATAGAGAGAGAGAGTGAGAGGAAAGGTTGGCTAAGGTATAACCTAAGCCATTCTATTATTCTCAACTATTGAGAACAAGTTTAAACAGGTTTATATGAAGATCATCAACAAGCATGAAAAATTAAATGAAAAAAATCAATCAACAAGTCCAAGATTTATTTTAGTACAAATTATATAAATCTTTATATCTAACTTGATAACATAAATTTAAATGAATTCACACACTTTACATTGCATGTATTATAACATCAATTTCTTTTCTCAACTTTTCAATTTTTGGTTCTCTTAGTATAGTAGTAACTAGATAGCTGATCTATGTTACGCCGTGGGACTAGATCAATTTTTTCAAACCTAAAGAAAGGATGTTTAGGCGACACCAACATTTTTAACGATGTAAGAGAAATCATACACTTGATTCAGTGACTTAATTGGGTTCAATTAGCTTGTTTAATTTAATAATATGATAAAAAAATAATCAACAATAAATAAAGGAATAAAAAAAAGCAATTAAATATAAAAAATGAGCTCCCAATATCATAATCTAGAGAAGAAGAAAAAAGAACGTTGGAGACCCACTGTCACTCTGTCGTTGACACCGCTCCACCACCAAAAGATCACACCGAGATGGTTTTTAACATCGTTGTAAAAGGCCACACTGCGAGTCTGCAACATTAAAAAAAGTTGCATGCTCCATTAAAGTAAATACCTTGAAAGCAAATCAAACAAAATATAATGAAATGAGCATCTAGTGTTTATATCTAATCAGATACTTTCATTTAATTAAAAAACAGTTATTTGAAAAAGGATAAATTCAATGAAGAATGAAAAATAAAATAAAAAACAGGGAAAACCTATGTCATTTTTAAAATTAGTGAAAAATCTTATACAAAGAAAATAATAAAAAGATAATAGAGCTCAATATTCAATTAAATAAATGCTTAAGAATGAAACCGGAAAAAAAAAAAACATAAGCTTTAAAAAAGGAAAAAAAACAGGCAAACTTAGACGAATCTCTTAAAACTGGATTAATCTCTCAAACTCACAACCCATTAAATCCTAAACATAAACTCAGTCAAGAATCTCAACTCCCAACCAATTTAATACTAAAGGATGAAACAGAAAAAACAGTATCAATTTAAAAAGTTTTCAAAATAAAAAAAATAACAATCAAAAGAATAGAAATCAAATTTAATAGGAAAAAACCAGAAAAAAATAAAATTGTAAAAAATAAATTTTAAAAAATATCTCAAATAAAACAAATAGCAATCAAGAGAATATAGACAAAATCTAACATATGAGAAAATTAAAGGAAGCAATAAAAAAAATCCAATTTTATAAATGATTTCATATAAAAAAATAATCAAGAGAACATGGACCAAATCAGAAGAAAAAAACAAATTGAAATGTTGATTTTAAGATTTATAGGGTCCGACGTTAAAATTAAAGAGGAGAAATAAAAGAAAAGGAAAACAAAAGGTCATTCACGCCACACAGAAGGTCTATTGACCACATGTGTTGTCTAGTGATTGAGAGGGCACCACGACAAATCAAACACCGCCTCAAAAGTCGAAGTTTGATTGTCCAGTGACTCCTCATGCACCCCCTGAAAAGCATGCTGAGTCATCAACCTTTATTAATAATATTTATGTTTATTAAATTACTAAATAGCTTTTAAGTGAGCCTGACTGTAACAAGAAAATTAAAATGAAAAGATGAAAATACTCGTTGACAAAAGCTAAAGAAATTTTGATTTTAAAGATATTTTAGTTATTTTAAATGTGTTTAAATTTTGATTTTACAGCTCTTGAATACTAGTTTTTTTTTAAATAATAATTTTAAAAGTAATTTAGTTATTTTATTGTGCCAATAAAATGTTAAAAAACGGATTTATCTAGTCAATATAATAATTGCAAATAAATACAGCTCTTGATAAATATTTTATTACTTTCAATAACAAGTTAATTAATTTTGTCTAGAAAAAAATAATAACATCAGTTTCAAACTACACTACTCTACTCTAGGATCTGTTCTTTAATTTTAATTTTAATAAAGCAAAAATTAGGACAGCACCCATCAGATTTCAGGTAAAGGTCTAGTGATTTTAAGAGTGATATCCATCCCTCATCCTCGTAATGCCTGGGGAAAATTGCTATTAAAGCCCAAGATTGACCAAGTTCATTTGACGAAAAAGGTTGCATGAGGCACTTAAAACCCCTCAAAGAAGTCATTCCCAATCCTCAAGTATATATTGTCGCCTCCAATTCTCAATTTCTTGAAGCAAACCAGTCTAAAGAAAACCAAGAAACCACCCTCTCCATGGATGATAATCCAAGAAAAAGTGCAT
>Ga0325414_1001352_pt1 | contig 23426 bp, 11 predicted proteins | sample PopdelMetagenome_8_FD_206183 | JGI IMG/M metagenome (GOLD analysis project Ga0325414, IMG submission 206183) | Populus deltoides microbial communities from Bellville, Georgia, United States - Leaf-PdKOR-R3 | ecosystem: Host-associated > Plants > Phyllosphere > Phylloplane/Leaf | place: USA... | reverse complement strand
TTATTATTATTATTATTATTATTATTATTATTAATTAATTAAATTGAATTAATTCGGGATTTAAAAAAAAATGAAAAGAAAGATTGAACATTGAAAAAATTTGTAAGAAAAAAGGTGGTGGTTACTTGCTGGATGATTTTGCGCTTGTTGTGACCGGCGGCGAGATCGTCAAGATTGACGATTTTCTTGATATTGGTTTGCATATCACGAACAAGCTTGAATTGAACATCGGATTGAAGAAGAGCGCGAGTGATCTCGTTCAAGCAATCGTTTAATGCTTTCTCGTCGATGATTGTAGCATTGCTCATCTGCTGGATTGCTCGGGATATACTCCCTCCTAACTCTGCCAACACCATTTTTTTATTGATTTGATTTGACTGAGTTTTGAGAAATCAAATTAGATGATTTTTGGGGATTAGGTTTTCGCCTGAAAGAGGAGTCACGAAGACAGAGCTCTTCTATTCTCTAGTCTGTTGTCGTTTTATATTTTGAAGAAAGCCAAATGATGTCGTCAGTCCCTTTCTTATTTATATATTTTTAGAATTTCGTTTCAAAAAATATTTTATTTATATTTTTAAATTATTTTAATATGTTGATTTTATAAATAATTTTTTTAAAAAAATATTATTTAATTATATTTAAAAAATATATATTTTAAAAAGTAACAGTTATCATATTTCTAAATATATTTTTATTATATTAGAAAAATATCACTATTATTTTTTGTTTTAATACATAACTTTTCAATTATTGTTTTTTTAGGGAGTATTATTATCATTATTATTACAAAAAACTTAAAATGTCTTTTAAAATTGTTAAAAATACATTTTTAATATATATGAAAAATATAATGTATATATAAATTCTAAAAAACATTTTACTTAACTATTTAATTTCTAATTTCAACTTCATCAACTCATCATAATTCAAACAATATTAACATTATTCACTCTTTAATAATATCTTTTATCATTTATTATCTTGAAATTAAAATCACATAACAAAATCTAAATAAGACTAACAATTTTTAACTTCATTAATAATGATTTATCATTCACTTCATTTAATTATTAATTTTAAATTTACCAATTCTTACCAATTATTTTTTAATTAATTCAACATGTAAAAAAAAAAATATAATTAACAACTTATTCAGCAAGAATCAACCACATTTTTCTCACTCATCTCTATACCCATTACACTAACATATCTAAGAAACATAATTTTTACTTGAAAAAAGTACACTTCCTTAAATTAGAATATAGTTTTTTATTTCTTAAAACATTAAATACATAAAACAATTTTTTAATATGTTCATCTATACTTTTACTATATACTGAGATATCATTAAAATAAACAACAAACTTACTTATAAATACATGTAAAACATGATTTATCAATCTTATAAATGTACTACGAACATTAGTAAGACCAAACAATATGATTAACTATTCATACAAATCATATTTAGTCTTAAAAACAATTTTTCATTCATTTTTTTTCACTCTAATATGATAATATCTATTTTTCAAATTATTCTTAGTAAAAAACTATGAACCATGCAATTCATCTAACATATCATTTAGCCTAGAAATAAGATGTTTATACTTTATTGTAATGTTGTTGATAGTACAACAATCAACATACATCCTCTAACATCCATTATTTTTAGGAAGAAGTACTACGATAATTACTCATGAACTTATGCTCTTCCTTATATACCCTTTAGACATCATCTCCTTAACTGTCCTAGAAGATCTTTTGTTTATCGGGATTACTTCTATAGGCTGGTTGATTAGAAATTGCAGTTTAGGATACAAGATCAATTTGATATTCTATTCCCCTTAGTAGTGACAAACCACTAGGAACATCGTCAAAAAACACATCTTTAAAATCTTATAACAAATAAATAACAACACTAGGAATAAAAAGATCAAGTTCTTTGTTAGGTTCAGTTCTTTTAAAATTGTTGAACCCTAGTTCTTGTGTCTTGAATTTCAGTTTGTTCTCTAGTTTAACTTAGTGTTGCATTTTTATTAATTATATATAAAAAAACAAGATGAAAAGAAAAAAAATGATAAATTTGGTTTCAACCATAAATAGAAATTACAAAGAAATCTTAATTATGAGTTCTAAGGTTCTTACCCTCTGAGTTCGTATAAGTTGGTATCAAAGCTTGGCTCTAAAATCAAGTTTTATATATCTATATATCTTTAAATTCATTTTTTTCATGTTTTGAATCATGTATCCTTTGTTAGTTTCAACTTTATCCTAGTTTTTCAGTTTGCGATTTCATTGATAAAAATGGAAAAGTTATTTATCAATTTAGTATTATACAATATATATATATATATATATATATATAGAGAGAGAGAGAGAGAGAGAGAGACAGAGAGGATCAAATCACAAAATCAGGTTGATTCAAATTTTGCCTTGTTGCATTAATTGATTAAACTACGTAAGGTGACTTTTTTTTGATAGATTTTTGTTTAGTTCAATAAAAAAAACTAAATAGGGTAGTTAAGAGTGATAAAAAGTAAGAGGGTGTGAGAATAAAATTGAAAAAAACCAAGTTAAAAGTGGAACATGAGTAAAGTGACATATTTTTAGGTGAAAATACATAAGAGAGTATGTGGTTTTTATTACTAATATATTTTATAGCTTTCAATATGTTTTCCAAAAACGAGTCAACATTAAGAAAGATGATGATTTGTGACCGAATCCTTTTAATGAGAGAAAAAATGATAGAATTATCAAGTAACACCATAAGATTCATTACATGTGTCATTTGGGTTTATTACAAGGTTAGAAGCTAAGAAGATTAAATTGGCATCCAATGGGCTAATTCAAGGTATTTAGGTCTCATTTCCTGCAAGAATTATGGATTCAACTTGTTTTCCTATTTACATGTGGATTGAGCTTATTTTTCTAATGTATAGTTTTATGTTAATGGACATAACTTTTAATTCAATCATTAAATCAAGCTAGTATTTTTCTAGAGGATTAAAAGGCTTTGTTTCATATAAGTTTGAAATTTAGTAGAGATTAGACATCGAAAAGGCCTTGCGATATAGCCTAAAAATTACTATTTGGGATTTGCAATATTTTCCTAGTTTATTTAGGATTATTTTTTCTATTTTATTTAGAACTATTTTGTTAATTTTTCAGCCTTATTTAAGATGTTTTACCTATTATAAATAAGATTATTTATCTTGTATTTAGGGAGATGGATTGATTATTCAAAAATAAAACTTGTGTGGGAGTCTCTTTTTACTCTTAGTTCTTCAAAGAACCTATAGAACTTATCAAAGATTAGTTCTTTATGGCATTAATCCTTATACATATATTTATTGGTTCATTATAATCAACACGTCTAGTTTTTAACCTTAAACCTTTGGTTATTAGTTTGTTATAATCAACAAATTAGGGTTTTTCATCCAATAAGTACGGTTATTTGGTTCAAGTAATCATTAGATCAAATTCTTTTCAACTTGATTTTTTTTTAATCGTGTTCTATCTTGATTATAGATTCTAGAGTTCTTACCCTTTAAGTTCACATCACAATCACTCATAGAATGACATAAAACTATTGTGGTCCAATGACCAAGTCCATATGGATGTCACATATCACTTGTCATGGCGAACCATCATATTACATGGACACATATCTAATGCATCAACCGATAAATGGTCCAAAATGTTCTTTGAAAGCATATTAAAAGTTGAACCATCATCTATCAAAACCTTTGCTATAATATAATCCTTGTATTTAACCATGATATGCAATGAATTATTATACTAGTACCTTCTAGACTCAATTCATCATCAAAGACATACATGTAGTTGATGGATTGGATTCTTCTCACTAGATGATTAATAGAATCAGATATGATATATTCAAGAACATATGCTTTATCTATAATCTCTTGATATGGTTTTAAACTCAAGATAAAAGAGATTAAGGATATCTAAGCTAAGGTTTTCTTTAGTTAATCAACCACAATATAATCACCATATCTCATCAATTTGAGAAAACTAGTGGCTTTATCATCCATTATTAGCTTATTTATTTTATCATCATTGGCAAACTCTTGTTCTATTTTTTCTTTTACCTTTATTTACCTTTCTAACTCCCCTAAAGTAAAAAACATTCCACTTGTTATCAAACTCCCAATCTTAGTCTGTATGATAGTGTATAGCTCTTTATTATGATAGATGTACTTATAATTATAAGGCAAATCATGATAGTTACTAGTGATTGTATAGGTTGGTATAGAAAGAATCATTCTTAGAGGACCATTCTTATTTGGTTGGTACCAATATACCTTCACTTTGTTAACATTTACTCATTGGAAAGATAGTCTTCTAACCTTTTTCTCAACCTCGTTATTATTAAATCATAGGATACTTAGGATCATCATGGTCTCAACATCACGATGAAATTTATCATAGTTATCGATATTGTTCCCTGACTCATGATAAGACTTACAGTACTTATTAGGATTCCAAATAACTTATGTTTTGGAGGGTACCCTTAGGTAATTTATTTAGGATAACATTTCAAACAAATTACTCATTGTTATTTTCAAGGTGGCTCATTTTCTATCATACCTAAAGTTAGTGGAAATCATGCTTACACCTCTCTTCCTTGTAATAATATGGTTTAGCAAGGGGTTTGTGTTTAAATTTAGGTATATAAAATCCCATAAAATATTATCTAACTTGCCTTAATAAGATGAAGGAGCTTGCATTTAAAGGTATTACAATCATCAATGTTATGCTCGATGTCACTAGTATGGGATTCATATTTGTGGTTAGGTTTGTTGTAATATCTCTAATTTTTAAATTCATTCCTTACATCATGCTAAGTTATGATTAATGTAATACCAGGGTATTTTTTTCTAGTAATAGTTCACTATCAGTTAGAACGATCAACAGATTCATATTGACACAACCAATCGGTTAACCAGATGCTATTAAATTTCACAAGTGTCTTTAATGGTAGAACAAACAGTTAATCAGTTTGATCGATTGAATTAAACAATAGTCAATTTTACTGCTTCTCATATCAATCAGTCAATCGAACATTTGGTAATCCTAAATGGTCCCCCAGTTTGTGCAGTATATTAAATATTAGTTTTATTTTAAGATTAATCATATATTTACAACAAACATATATAAATTAACACAAAATCGATCAAATCATTTTGGACCAATACTCAACTTGAATAAGCCCTAACTCATTCATTCACCTATCCTTATATCATCTCTCATTTTTCATTGATTTCATGTTAACAACAAATACAAATAGCATAAATTAATAAATGAGATGCATTGAACTAATTGAAAATTATATATATAACATTCAAAGTGAGTTTCTTCTTTACATACCATTACTAATGTAATATTTGAAACTTATATATTTTAGCTACATAACACAAAATGTATACAAGAGTTTACAATACAAAAGCTTGACTGCACATAATTAGAAGAAATTCCCACCTTTCAACTACAACAAAAGAATAATGACTGAAAATGCCTCATAGCGATCCAGTAAAGAACCTGAAATAAAGATCAATATTTCATTACCAAAAATCTTTATTATTATAAATTACTTTAAAACTCCTCATGAACTACATTATTTTATGTAACTTTCCTTTAACTTCAATCCTATTCTTATTGATTGAATAAAAATCCCATAAGACCCTCAATGATCTATCACTTTATCATTTCTATTTGGAAGCCATTAAATTCGATAATCTCAGTTGGATACCAAATAATCCGACTAATCCTCATGGTTGCCAATTCTTTCAACATTCCCATTCGAAAGTCATTCAATCCAGTAATCTCAACTGGATACTAAATAATTCGGCTAACCCTCATGGTTGCTAATCATTCTAGCATTCCAACTCGAAAGCCATTCAATCCGGTAATCCTAACTGGATACCAATCAATCTAGATAATTCTTATGGTTGCCAATCATTCTGGCATTCCTATTCAGAAGTCAATACATTGGTTTCATAACTCAATTACACATTTTCATATTCACATTTTTAATTATTATAACTAAATCTTGCATTTAAAGAAAATTGCATTCCATATTAACTTATAGTAAATTCTTTAACTATAAAGGTGTTAAACACCCATTTAGAGTCTATTGTCATATAACTAGATTTGAATGTTATGTCGCTACTACAACCTCTCCTATATTATCATAATTAAATTAAACTTAATATTCTCATCATAAGAGTTTCATTTTAAATTTTCATTCAATCCACATCTTATACTTAAAGAAGTCACAATTCTTATATTCTTGTCAAACAATCAAATCTTTTCACCAATTCAAGTTATATTCAAATATTCTTAATTAATTCAAAATTTTATTTACTTGTAGGAATTAACCATAACTACCAATTCTTCTTTCTTTCTTTATCCCTATGTCGAAAATCCTCTCTGTTTTTTACTCATCACCCACTCCCATTTCATACATTTGAACATGCTTTAACATCAATTTAAATTAATTCAACTCATCCCTCTCATTCACTCTTTAGCCAAAAGCCCTAGAGAAAATATCATGTTGTTTTCATCATCAACCCATTTAATTAACACTTGACCCAATAATTTTTTTATGCTTATAAACAAGATTTTAGCAACATTACAATTTAAATCAATAAATTTCTCAAGTTTAAAATTCCATAATTATACATAACATCATTCAAGCTCTCATTCATGGAATTATCAAAATTAAGCACAAATAAGCAATGCTTACATTGAAATGACAAAGATTCAAAAGAAATGTAAGATAGAAATCAATCATTTATCCTTCTCTTTCTTCATTCCCTCTTTAACCATTGTTCTCACTCTTAAACTCATATAACTCTCTTAAACTACTCAATTACTTTGACCTCTATTAATCATCATAAGCCAACCCTTTTCATGTAATTTTCTAAGGAATTATAAGAAAATTTGAAGAAGTTTCAAGAAAACCTTCACTTTTTTCTTTCTTTCCAAAGTTATCGGCCACCTTTCGGAAAAAAATAGGGCTATCTATTGTTACAATTTCATGTATTTTCACTTTGACCCCACTTGTTTCTTATTTGAAATCTAGTCTCTTCTTAATCTTTCCTTTTGACTATTTAATACCTTCTTTTCATTTAATTTCTTTTACTTTTAAAAAATGTATGTCATTCCTCTTTATATATTTTTTTTCGGGTTTTACATTTGCAATAATAAGGGTAAGGTGGTGTGGGGTAATAGCAATTTATCCAATGACAATGAGATTTTTGAACATTTATCTTATAGGTATAAAAAAAAGGTGGTAATGCCTTTTTCATTAGGCTGTTTGGGTGAACTTGGTTGTCTAATGTTGATTAGTTAAACAATGATTGATTTTATAAGAAATTGTTTGGTTAGTAAATAAAAAAATTATGAAGATGAGTTTAGATTGGTGATGGATATAGTGTTTGATGATGTTTAAGTGAATGGTTAAAGATAGATGTTATTGGTATTAACTTTTTGGTTGAACCTTTATTGATTATTTCAATAACCTTTAGTTTAAAAGTGATTGGTTTCCACCTGGTGCACCTTATTGTCTTTTCTTTACTTCCAAACCATTTTTTTTAATTTCAGAAGGGTCCAAGATTTGTCCTACCCTTACTACCTACTCTATTTTATCGACCACAATAACAATATCTATAAAATACCACGTCAAACCACCTACAAAATATTCAAAGTACGAAGCTTAAAATGTATTTAGAAGTGTGTTATCTTTTCCTTTTCAATTAGTGGAAGATGGGTCTGTGCAACCACTTTGCGAAATCTTTGGGCATACTCTCTAATGGATTTTTAAGCTTTTTTTTTCATGTTTTACAAATTAAAGTAGTTTGGAGCCACATCTATATTAAACTTATACTACTTTATAAAAGGCATTCATCAAATCCCTCTACCTCTTGATCTTGGTATTATCTTGATGTATGTATCAACTTAGCAATGTACCACTTAAACTCTTATAGAAAAAAGTAGATTATAAGCTTCTTGTTATGAACTACCTTATCCATTTTGTTGCAATATACCCATAGATGCATAATGGGATACTATGTGCCATTACATTTATAAACTCATGCACATTAGATGTCTTAGGTATTACAATGTTGGGCACAAGACATATTTCAATTGCCTTTACTAGGTTATAAAAGTCTAGAGCTTCAATTACTCAAAGCTTTTTTTTTTATTGCACATAACTTTTTAGAGTCAAGCTTTTCTGCCATCTTAACCCTCTAGGTTTTTTCAATGGTAAGGTCAATAATTGGAGTAACTTATGCTTACAATACTTGTGGCGTACTTATATATGAAAAATATATTATGAATTAGAACTCAAGAGAAGTGCTTAATACCTCTTAGTTTGGTAGGTAAAAGCATATTGCCTTGACATCATTTATGACATTGAGTGGACATTAGGGTATTGTGGCATTTCTATCTGAGTTTGCTTTTAGTTGTAGGTCCCTTCCCCTGATGGTATAGCTAACAGTGCTTGCTCAATAAGGCTAATGAGCTTAACATATTCTTTTAGACTTTTATCTCCATTTGGTTGCTTTGTTCTAGTTGTGATCTTTTTTTATTTTCCGTATTTCTCCACTTAAATCTAGTATTGTGGATTTTAAGGGAAGTTGAGCTTTCACCAGGTGACCTATATTTCTTTCTAGCAATTTTTTATTGCATATGTATATAAGAGGATGACTGTTATCACTTGTTGAAGCCTTTTATTATACTTAGAAAACCATATTCCTAACTTGGTATTAGAGCACAATCTTAGTATAATTATTTATGGATCCTAATCATAATCAAATCATAACTTCTCCTAATCTTTCTAATGTGATCCCCCTCTATAATGCCCATCAAGTTATATTTTTAAAGTTGATCAATAATAATTTTTTATATTGAAGAATGTAAATGAAGTCGTACTTATTGGGTTAAGGCGTGTATACTTTCATTGATGGTTTTTACTTATACTCTTCCTCACATATTATTATCACCAAAAGAACAAATCTAATGATTAACCTCTCTTTCTATAATAAAAACAACAAGATCAATTAATTATGAGTGCTCTCATCTCCTTTTTATCAATTGAAGTTTGGTTGATTGTGAGACATCGTACAACATATGAAGGACTTTAAAGAGCTTTTGCTTTCTTGTCAAATTCCAAGACCATACAACTATATGTTCTATGTCAAGGTTCTAATAACCAAGAAAGTGCAATTTTCTAGTTAGAGTAAGGATAACCTTTATGTTATCTTCAAGTTTTCTATAATATCTTTTCCTCGAGCCTTCTTATCAACATCTATGTTTACCTCTCATGATATTAGATATTGTCAGCTTGAGTATCCTAGTTTATGAATTTTGAGTCTTTAATGTCTAATAAAAAAGTGTCTTGCACGTCAAATTTTTTTTTAATTTTAATTATCCAACATGTCTTCTATGAAAATCATCGCATTTGACTTTAAGACCTACAGGTTACAAAACTTTTGCTCATCTTGAACTGATATTTAGTGATGTTTCGAGACTTTCCACCATGTTCTCATTTGATGGTTTTTGTTATTTTATGATTTTTTAGGATGCTTACACTAAATAAATATGGTTCTTTTCTTTGGTTGCAAAATCTGATGTCTTTGTTGTATTTCAAACTTCCAAGCTCATATTAAATGAAAATTATTTATAAAATTTAAATCTATTCAAACAAAATTAGGTGGTGAATATATAAAATTAAATACATATTTTAAAACCATTGGTATTCCACATCGAATAATTTATCCTCATACTTATGAACAAAATAACACTATTAAAAGTCACCATCGATATATTATGAAAACTAATCTCACTTTTTGTTTAATGAAAAACACCTTAGAACTAATCTCACTTCTTGTTTAATGAAAAACACCTTAGAATTTTAGAGCTATGCATTTGAAACATCTATTTATCTAATTAATCGTATGCCAATTGTTGTGTTGAAAATTATAACATACCATTTAAAACCCTTTTTCAGTCTTCCACGGGTTATAGTTTTCTTCGTACTTTCAAGTGTATATGTTTTCTATTCTTTCATCCATACAATGCTTATAAGTAAGATTTTTTTTTTAATCTATTTCTTGGGTTATTAATGCCTTGATTTGTCTTTAAAATGAATGTACATTTCTCTGACATTTTAGATTTCATGAAAATATGTTCCTATTTGAGAATTCTTAATAGATAAGTAAATCTCTATCATATTTGACATTTTTTCCATCTCAATATCCTAAACCATTCTCTACATATACTCCCTCTCCTTGATCCATTTCAATAAGCAATATTGTGATAATCTACCTTTACATGGTTCTTCCTTTATTGATCATTGCCCAAGTATAGTTTCTGTTTCTCAAATTACAAACTCTATTTCTTTATGTCATCAAGTTTCACATGCTTCATCACCTCTTCCTCGGTCTAGCTTAACTTTAAGTTTTCCTTCATAATTATCACCTTCCAGGTTAAATATGGTGGTTATTATCTCTAAATGTTCTCGTAAGTAAGTTATAAATGTTAACCCAATATCTTTAATTCAAATCCCATGGTAGCATTCCATGGTCATTTGCCTAAAAAAACTAAGATTGTTAATCTTTGTATAACTCTCTCTTGAGTCTCATGGATCACTTCTCCTTATAAATATGAATCAATAACCTTATAAGACGATGCTAAATATTCATCATGGCATCATGTCATGCAAGAGAGGATTAATGTTCTGCACTCAAACGGTACATGGACTCTAGTTTCCTTCATTCTTCTATGAATGTTATTAGTAGTAATTGGGTGTATAAGATTAAGAGGTGAGATGATGTTAGTATTAAGAGATGCAAATCTTGTTTAGTTTCTAGAGGGCTTACTCTATAGTAGGGAATTAATTATTTAGGAACCTTTAGTCCTACAGTTAAGCCTGTTACTATATGATTAGTTCTTACATTGTCGTATATCACGGTTATTTGATTGATCAGCTTGATGATCATAATATTTTCTTGAATGAGATATTTCAAGAAGAGGTGTATATGAAACAATCATCTGGTTTTATTCATCCTACTATTTCCTTTCATATATGTCACTTTTATAAGTCTTTGTGGGTTGAAACAAGCTTATTGGGTAAGGTTCAATCATTTAAGTGTTTATCTTCTCTTTATTGGCTTTCATACTTCTAAAATGGATACCTTTCTATTCATTTTATTTATAGGAGATGATATATTTTTACTTACATGTGTATACTGGTTATTTTTTGCTTACCTGAAGCACTTTGGTTATGCTCAAACATTTGATTGATTTATTAAGCTCAGAGTTTAAGTTGCGAGACTTAGGTTCTATGCATTACTTTTTAGGAATTGAAGTTAAACCTACCTTTATAGGACTCATCCTCATATAACACAAGTATACTTTTGATATCCTTCACAAAGTATATATATCTTCTTATAAACATATTGACATATATATCCTCTTCTTTTAAGCTGGTCATGATGTTCAGTGCTCTATACTATAATCATACACGTTATAGACATATCATGGGTTCTCTTTAATATCTCACATTTACCAAACCTTATATATCTCTTATGTTATCTGTAAGGCATGTCAGTTTGTACATGCTCATTTTGATGTTCATTAAGCTAGGGTCAAACGCATCATGAATTATTGAAAGGCTACAACCTTCTATGGTTTACACATCACTCGTGGATATTCATTTTCTTTGAATGGTTTTACTAATACCGATTAGGGTGGCTTGTGTATCTCGACAATACACCTATATTGTGGAAGTCTAAGAAATAAAGAATAATTGCTCGCTCTTTGATGGAAATCGAATACAAGGCTTTAGCTGATGATATACTAAACTTTTATAGACTCGTTCTTTGTTTTCAAAACTTTAGCTTCCTTCTACTCCTATGACTACATTATAGTGTGATAATTTGAGTGTTATATATCTATCTATGAATCTTATTTTTCATTCTTATACTAAGCATATTGAGGTTGACTATCATTTTATTTATGATAGAGTTGCTAAAAAAGAGATTCAAGTTTGGTTTATCTCTTATTAAGATCAATTACGTGATGTTTTTAAAAAAACCTTTTCCTCATTTTTTCTTTGCCTATTTACGATCATAGCTTTGTGTGGAGTCCTCACCTTCAGCTTAAGGGGGCGTATTATAGGATTTTGGAATTTCCTTTACGATGTGGGATATCACACACACACACACACACACAAACATATAAGATGGTTACTATCTCTTATTGAATCATCTAGTTATACTTAAAACCCTATCTCTTATATTTCCTAACTCTAACTCAAGAGAGAATTTTCCAACAAGTTATCACCGATGATTTTTATCACATGAACTTATTTAAGCATAAACCAACCATCAGATACCAAGCAAATCATTCGATGTTTTGAAAATGTGTTAAAACATCTTTTTATTAATCCAAAATAATAATTTACAAAGCTTGTATAATACAACTTTGTTCTAAAAAATATTGTCCTAAACAAAGCTATTTCATTCATTCCTTCTATACTTTTAAACTAAGATATGGTATGACTTTATTGATACAATCTTGAATCTAACCAAAGTAGTATATGAGTTTATCTCTTAAAGCTCATTAATCCTCTGCTAAATATGCCCTTCAATTTTATGATATAATTCTTGGCATCTTTAGATTGAATGTGATAATGTATAGTTTTGGAAGCCCAATGGTGTGCTTTTTTTTTTTTTTGCATCATCTCTCTTATCTGTCAGAGTTTGCCTAGTTGAGATAAATTCATCCTATTAGCTAACTAACTCTCATAGATGGTCATCCAATTATGTGATCAACTCTGCTTACTAGTGACATTGTTCTTGAAGCATCTTTTTTGTTTTCTCCAATCCTTTAATCTCATTTTGGGCATTTTCTAGCTTGATTTCTAGCCTTTCCTCTTCTTTTTTTTAAGCTTTCTAGTTAATTACCAATGTTGTATGCACCATTTCTTTTACCCTGTGGTCTTGCTAGTCATCTATTTCTCTTTCCATGATGAAAATCACATGCTCGAGTTGTAAAATTGGCCTATAATTTTATTCTTTGGCACCCATCCCCCCTAAATTTGAGTTTAGGCTAGGATTGTAAGACTCTTACTATGCTTGGATCTCCTTCTAAATATCTTTCATGGTCTAAGCCATCAATCTCCTTGGACCCTTAAAAGATGGCACCTAGTACCCTTTTTCTTTTATTTGTTTCCACATTAGATGCCTAAGAGTAACCTTACCATCGACTCTTCTAGTAGTAATGACCATTCTAGGGTGCTTCTAAGCTTATTTTACTAATTCTAGTAAGTTTATCAAAACTTTAAATTCTTTATAAAAACTAAGCTAAACCAGTGGTTCTCAAAATGAATTGCTCAAATCGCAACTATCATATGACCATGGTAAGGAGATAACTAATGCAACATTGAGCGCCCACCAACAGGACCTATGAGTAATCACTATAGCATGTAAGATAAGATTGAAAATAAACATATCATATCATCCAATGAAATGAAGATTTTCACAAGCTTAAAACCATCAGCTCCTACGTAGTCTTTCCCTACTCTTTTAGTGTGTGCTCAATAAATTTTCTAACATTAAACATAAATGACATGGTGTTCCAAATAAACCTGATGTATTTTTATCTACCATAAGGCTCATTATCTAAATAGATAACTACCATCAACATCTTAAATGGCCTTTTCTTTTCTATCTATAACAATTAAAAGATGAAAAGGTCTCGATTAATACTGCTACTACTAGATTAATCTTAAAAGAGACCTCATTTTTGAATATATTGATAGCCTTAAAGTTAATCATTTCTTCTATTGACGAGAAAATGATTAAACCCTAAATGCCTAAAGCTAAATTCTTCAAATTAGTTTCATTTTCTTTATCTTGGAATCTCATTTTAATATGGGTTTCAATATGTTTTATAACCAACCTTGATTGAAACCTTGCTTAGTTATATGCTCTTTCATTGTCATATGGCTTACTTTGGTCAATTAGGTATAATTCTACTTTGGTCAACTAGGCATAATTTGATGGAGCTTATTCTTTTAGCATATAGAATTACACCAAGTATAATTTTGGACAACCCTAAAGATAATTATACTCCTCGAGAATATGAGTCATGTCTATAATATCAAAAGTAAGACATTTGTATTTTAGATCCCATAACCTTATCATAACCTAGAAATATGAGGGTTGTAGTCGAATCTTGAGTAGTTAAGCTATATCTCCACACTTTTTTTGGAAGTTAATCTAGTCTTATAGAGATAACATCTCCTAACAATCCAATAGTTGACTGATATTAGGCATCATGTCTTTGAGCTTCACTCACTCTAGTAATCTAGATTTAAACATCATCGATAAGAAATCTCCCTCATCATATTTGCCTTTTTTGACCTAATCTCCATATTTTCAGTGGTAATCTGAATATGTCCGAACATCTTATATTTTTTATAAGGGTCAGTGGAGAAATGGTAATATCACTCTAAGCACTAATGAATATGATTTATCATGATATAATTCATGTCCTATCGAGAGTCAACCTTAGCGAATATGATCTAGCTCATATAAAGGTTTGGCTCAGCTAGTTTATCCCTAAAGATTTTTTAGGTTCCTAGATTATCCAAATTATACAACATAAGTTAAGGAATAACTTCACAATACCCAAATGTATAGGATGCGTTCCAATCTAAGTAGAAGTTTAAGTGACATTGATAGAAATAAGTCACATTCAGCACTTAAATTTCCCTATCTAATCCTAAAAGGGATGAACTTGGGTCTAGATTCTTTATTAGGTTTTTGTGAAGTGTATGAAAATTTAAAAAATAATATGCATGCACATTCAATTCGGTAGATTAAATAAACACAACAACAAACAACATAAATAAATGTATAAAATTAAACAAAATAAATAAAATAAATGCTTAACAATAAATGACAATCAAGGCATTAAAAGAGATAACACACACATATATAAACCTAACCCTAACATTCCCAACATGAAAAAAAAAAGATTTAAAAAATTAAAGGAAGACATGAAAAAAAAAAGTTTCTACTTAGTTCTTTAAGGAAAGAATCCTAAAATATAAATTGGTTTCAAAAATTCAAGTAAAGGGTTACTTATGTTTAAGGAAAGATATACATCACCCTTACTATATTATTTCAAAGAAAGGTTATTTTTTCCATGTGTTTTCTCCTAAATTTAGTTTACTATTTCATCACATGTCTAAATTATCTTATGAGCTTATTCATAAATTATTTATTGTTGATGGATGTTCATCAAATTAGCATTGGGCCCTGAATCAAGAGTCTCCCAACTTGATTTTTTTTTTTAGTTTTATTTATAAATATTTCTTAACATTTTTATCATTATTTATTTATTTTCTTACAAAAAAATTTTAAAAAAAAGTTGAAAAGTAAACTATGCTTATCCCATATCACTACCTACTTAAAGGAGATTCATGGACTTATTATTGATCTTATTTTTTATTTAAGAATTTCACATTACACCTACATTGATCCTTAAAAATAGGATGTGTTGACCTAACCAATGAAATTCAAGTTTTCAAAATATCTCTATCTTAAAAAAATTTGCAACTCATTATTAAAATCATTTCAATGTTAAAAACATCACGTTAGCCTACATCGTTCCCTACAAACTAGGAGACATATCTACCTAATCGTTAAAAACAAAGGTCAACAAAAAAACATGACATTAAGTTAATGAAAAACTTGTTGAGATAATTTGTGTTCCTTTTTTAAAATGAATATTTACACACAGATACATACATAAAAAGAAAAATGTGTAATTTTACAAAATAATGATAACATTAACGCGAAGCTAATAAAAATAAAAATAAAAATACATGAATGAATAGTGTTCATGTATGAACAATAACATGTTCGTTATTTTTTAATTTGAATACTAAACTTGAATGCAAAACTTTCATGAAAAAAGAAAAGAGAGGGAAGAAGACTCGGGCTTAACTTAGGGGTAGTTCCAAATATGGGAGGATTTAAAGTGGTGGTTACTGATGGTGTAGACCGTAACTTGCTGGAGGTGCTAGAGTTTTTAAGTGGTTTTGTCTCTTTACCTTTGGCTTTCTTTCTCTCTTTAGTTTTTTTTTTTCTTTCCTCTTTTTTCTTTCATTTTATTTCCCTCTTATTCTTCTTCACCCCTTTAATATTAGCTGGCTTAGAACACATGTTTTTAGCTCAAAAACCCACACTCACTCTTTAGGCTTTTCTTTACATTCGGGGTTCCTTTTCTTTCTCTCCTTCTTCTTCTTTCTCATATGTTTCTTTCTAGATCAAACCCACACTTTTCTCAACTCAGAACTCTTTTTCTCTCTCTCTAGTTTGGTTCCCTTTATTTCTTGTTTTGCCTCTTATTTATAGAAAATGATGAAACTACTAGAACCTTTCTTATTTGAATGATCATAGCCATTAGTTTCCTTCGATCAATCTCAATCCTCTACCATGGTTATATACTTTGGGCAAGCACATTAGGGCTATTCTCTTTACACTAATTTTTCAATGGTTTTAGAGGGTCAAAACACATATGCAAGAGAGCTAATCTATCTTAGGTCTATGTAGTACATATGCAAAGCCATATTAATATTTTCAATAATGTCGAAACCATGGCTAATACAATTAAAAAGTTGTTTTCATGGGCTAATATAAAGGTAGGACTTGAAAACATAACCTACATTAACATAGACAAGTTTTACCTCTATACATATTGTCTTGGGTCGTACTGGAATGTTAATCTAGCTTTGTATGGAAAGTGCAGGTTGTCCCTACTCTCTTATTAATTTATCTTACCATAAAAAGTTTCTTTCATTGTTAGTTCTAGGGAATGTTATCTATTCATCTAAAAAATAAAAAAAAAAATACACATGTTGTTTATTTGGAAGAATGAAAGAATTAATTTGCTTAAACCTTTTGCAATTTTCAGCTAAAAATTCTTATTTACCTCAACTTATATTCTTCAACCCATTGGTAGAGTATTTTGGGCAACAGTAGGCGAATTACTAGTTCAACTAGTGACTTGTCAAGTTCCTCTTTTCTCCATTAGATCGTAGTTGTAGCAAAAAAATTACAGTAATGATCATTTCGATTAAGTTATTTATCTTAATTTTTCAAAAAGTACACATGTCGTTTATTTGGAAGAATGAAAGAATTAATTTGCTCAAACATTTTGCAATTTTCAGCTAAAAATTCTTATTTACCTTAGCCTCTATTCTTCGACCCACCAGCAAAAAATATTAGGCAATAGAAGGCGAATTACCAGCTCAAGTGGTGACTTATCAATTTCCCCTTTTCTCTATTAGATCGTAGTTGTAGCAAAAAAAATTACAGTAATGATCATTTAATGGGTCAATTAAGTTATTTATCTCTTTTTTAGCTCGTAGGGACCTCATTAGGTATGATCCTAGCTAACCATATTTGGTGCCAAAAGTGTTGGCAAATATCACTCAGATGAATTATATAACACTCATAAGAAGCTTTCATTAACATACATATATTTTTAATGGAATACAAGGCATTAAATATTAGTACTCTCACACTTTTTATTATAAGAATTCCATACAATATATATATATATATATATATATATATAGACATTTAAGAATGTCTTTAACAAAATTCAAAGATTTTAAATGAAAATTTGACTAATTAAACAAACATTAATTCCATAACATTACTGACTTTCATGTCACTTTATTTTAATACTGACTTAATGTACTTTGTTTTTAACAAACAAGTTTAATCACAAACATTCTCCCTTTTTAAACTTGTTCCACTCATCTCTATAACTCCAAGTTTACAAACTTCAAAGATTTTAAATGAAAATTTGACTAATTAAACTAACACTAATTCATACTGACTTTAATGAACTTGGTTTTTAACAAACAAGTTTAATCACCAACATTCTCCCCTCTTAAACTTGTTCCATTCATCTCTATAACTCCAAGCTTCTTTTGTAAGTAACAAAACATATTTGTCTTTAATGGTTTTGTAACAATATCAGCAACTCATTCATAAGTTCTGAAATGAACCAACTTCACATCTTCTTCTTTTACATGCTCCTTTATAAAATGAAAACATGTATCAATATACTTTGAACATTCATAATGAACTGGATTTTTTGCTAGTGCAATAGCAGACTTGTTAACAATAAAAATTTTGGTAGCTTTATTCTGCTTTTGTTGTAAATCTTCTAATAGCTTTCTTAACCATATTACATGACATACATAAGAGGTTGAAAAAATGTATTCTGCTTGACATGTTGACCAAGCAACAATTGATTTTTTTTGGATGACCATGTAAAGGTTGCATTTTCCATATAAAACACAAAACCAGTTGCGTTCTTCCTATCTTCAAGATTTCCAACCCAATCACTATCATTGTAACTGTGATCTTAAGATTTTTTGAAAATGAGTAAAATAAACTATAGCTTAATGATCCTTTAACAAAACACAAAATCCTCTTTGTTGCCTTTAGATGTGAGCTTCTTGGTCTTTCTATATACCACCTAATCAAACCAACTCCAAATAAAATATCTAGCCTGGCACATGTTAAATATCACAGACATCCCGTAATACTCTTATAGTATGTTGGATTCACTAAAGCTCATTCCATTTCTTTAGTTAATTTGATTCCATGCTCGGCTGAATTATCTATAAGTTGATAGTCTTTCATAGCAAACTTCTTCAACACCTCTGTTGCATACTTGATTTGCTGCGTACTTGATTTGTGAAATAAAAATTCCATTACTACACAACTTCACTTTTATTCCTAGAAAATAAGTCATGAGACCTAAGTCTATCATTTCAAATTCCTTCATCATAGATTGCTTGAAATCCTGAATCATAATGAAATCGTCATGTGTAAAACTTAGATAATCAATATACAAGCAAACAAACATCACTTTGCCTTGTAAGTTTATTTTCATATATAAGGAATGTTCATAAGGACATCTAACAAATTCATTCTCTGTAAGATAACCATCAATTATGGAATTCCATGCTCTTGGTGCTTCTTTAAGCCTATAAAGAGATTTCTCTAATATGCAAACCTTTTCTTCTTTTTTACCCACAAAGCTAGGTGGTTGGTCTACATATACTTTCTCTTCAAGGGTGCCATTTAGAAAGGCTGATTTGACATTCATCGAGTACAACTTCTATTTTTTTTTAGCTGTCAAAAAAATCATCAATCTTACTATTCCTATCCTTGCAAATGGAGAAAAAAAATATTTATAGTCAACTCCATATTATTGCTTATACCTATTTGCTAATAATTTGGCTTTATATTTCTCAACTTCTCCTTTTGCATTCCTTTTAGTTTTGAAAATCCATTTTACTTCTATTGTATTGTATCTTTCTAGAAGTGTTGTCAACTCCCATATATTTTTCTTTTTGATAGAATTGATTTTCTCCTTCATTACCTTATTCCTTTTAGCTTATTGGTAAGATTGTTTAAAGGTAACAAGATCATTACTTGAAAATAAGCAAAACATATTAACATCATCAAGGTTGATTCTTTTTGTTACATCATATATTTCCTATATGCCCTTTGTGTTTTTTGAAGCTAGACTTTAAGGACTAGCAAGAGTATCAACCTAAGTAAGTGGAGATGGTGCAGACTAGATTTCTTCATTGTCATTTTGAACTTGTTCTTCTTCTACTGTTAGTCTCCATGGTTGATTTTCAATATTCCAATTGCATAGTTTATCTTCATCAAACTTCACATCTGTTGACATAATAAGCTTCTTGGTTATTGGATTATACAATTTGTAACCATACAAATTTTCTCCATATCCTAGCAATATATATTTTTGGCTTTTATCTTCAAGGTTAGCTCTTTTTTCTTCTTAGATTTTGGCATATGAAATACCGTAAAAAATTCTCAAATGCTTAACTCTTGGTTTCTTCAAACTCCATACTTCTTTTAGTGTAATATTCTAAAGTCTCTTTATAGGACACCATTTAATAGATGCATAACGCACACTATTACATCTCTAAAAAATTCTTTTAGATAATTTCTTTTTTTTCAACATACTTTTAACCATATTCATAATGCTTCAATTCTTCCTTTCAGACACCTCATTATGTTGTAGGGTTTGAGGCATAGTAAGCTGATGCATAATACCATTTTCTTTACAATAAACATTAAAATCATGTAAAATATACTTTTTACCCTTATCTATTCTTAGACACTTCAGTTTGCATTCGCTTTGATTTTCTACAAAGTTTTTGAACTCTTTAAATTTGTTTAACACTTTCTTCTTTTATTTTAATACATACATTCATGTCTTACCACTAAAATCATCTCTGAAAGTATGAAAGTACCCGTTACCACCAATTAAAATAGGTTTGGTAGGGCCACACATGTTTGAATACACTATATCAAGAGGCTGAGATGCTTTTAAACTTCTTCTTAGAAATGGCTTCGTGTTCTGGTTTTCCATTACTTAAACTTCAAACATTCTGTTTGTGTGATCTATCTTTAGTATTTCAAGAACCATTTAGTTCTTCTCTAATAATATAAATGATCCATAATTTAAATGGCCATAACGTAAATGTTGAAGATTTGACATATTGATTGTTTATGCTTTAAAATAGTTTGACTGATATATATTCAAATCTAGAGGAAACATTTTATTCTTTGTCATTCTTATAGAAGCAATTACAACTCTAGATTCATAAAAAATTCTCAGATTCTTATCTTTCTTCTGTACTGCAAAACCTTTCTCCAGAAATTATCCCAAACTTAGAATATTACTCTTCATATCTGGAACGTAAAACACTTTTGAAATGAACTTTTGCTTACCATTCTTAAGCTCAATTAGAATTATGCCTCTTCTTTCAACAAGTCTTTGTGAAAGATCTCCAAAATTAATATTGTCTGTATAATTCTCATCTAGATCAAAAAATACTTCCTTCATTCCACACGTATAATTAGATGCTCCTATATCTAAATACCATGTGTTGGAGTTACTACCATCAAATTTTCCACAAGCCAACAACAACATAGGTCTTTAGAATCAGGTCCCTTCTCGGCAAAGTTAACACTTTATCTTCAAATTTATATTGTGAACAATCTGAAGCGAAATGATCATACTCCTTACAATTATAACATTGAACATTTGCATTATTATTCCTTTAATTTGAATATCCACCGCGACTTCTTCCTCTTCTTCTACCACATCTTCTGAAGTTGAAACTTTGATTTCTTATTCCATAAATTTATTGATTTCTGGATGATCTTCCTCCTCTTCCTATTCTGTAGAAGAATCTTCCTATTTGAAATGATCCTCTACTAGATCTAGCAACATTCTTTATAGTTAAATTTTTATGTAATACTTTCTCAAGAGATCTTCCTTTTTTTTTTTATCAATTTTCTATTTATGGGCTTGCAAAGATCCCATAAGTTCTTCTATTGTCAAATCTTCAAAATCCTTTAATTCTTCAATTGCTACTACCACATAAATCCAAAGACCTCAAGATCTTCTCCATCACACGAACATTATCAATATTTTCACCATTCCTTCTCATTTGATGTACTAAAGAGATTACTTTTGTAAAGTAATATGAAATTGTTTCATTACTTTCTTTATTTAGCTTCTCAAAATCTTCTCGCAATGTTTGCAATTGTACCCTTTCTACCCTTTCAACTTCACTATAAGTCTTATTAAGAATTATGTTTCCTTTGAAATCTTTGCAAGTGCCACCATCTCAAGAGTTGCTACATCAAGCCCTTAATAAAAGGTGAATAGAGCTTTATTATTCTTCTTTCTTGATTCTCTCAAATCTTTTTTTTTTTTTTGTATTGCTTATTGCTTCCTATTCTCTTGTTGATTCTGGTTCATTACAATCATCTTTAACTAACTCCTATAATTTTTGTGATCTCAACGATGCCTCGTAATAAATACATCATAAATCATAAGTTTGTTTTGTAAGATGAAGAATATGAATTCAAGTACTGTAATTACTAGAAACCATGGTTATTCTCATGCTCTAGTACCAACTTTGTTAGAAAATATCACTTAGAAGTGGAAGAGGAATTGTATAACACTCATAGGAAGCTTTTGCTATACACACTTTTTTTTTGGGGGGGGGGGGGATACAAGACACTAAATTAGTATTCTCACACCTATTATTATGATAATTTCATATATATATATATATATATAGAATTTTACAAACTGAAAGATTTTAAATGAATATTTGACTCATTAAATTGACTTTCATGTCAGTTTATTAATACTGACTTTAATGCTCTTGGTTTTCAAGAAACAAGTTTAATCACCAACAGAAAGTGCCAAGGACTCAGCACTTTCTGGAGCTTGGATTCCATATGATCCCAAATTGCCCTTCCCTGTAAGAGAGCTTTTGAAATGATAAAATTTCAAGTTATTGCATCTGAGAACTTTCGAAGGCTCTCAGTGAATTGTTAAATGTGTCATTTCATGCTATTCCTCGCACCTGAGGAAACGAATCTGGAATTGTTAGTTTTCTTTTTACTAGCCAGCGTGCTATTACTGGACATTCAATGATTAGTGATAAGTGCTCTCTCTCATAGTGCTACTTTTTTCTATCAAATTCTCTGCGGATGATGTTCAGACAAATTAGTGTCAAGAACAATGCTTGGACATGATTACGGGAAAATTATTGAACCGTTCCCATTATTGAAAGCATTGTCTGCACTGTGCGTCCATGACTCAAGCACTGTGATAGAGTGTATTGAGCTAGCTGGCTAATTTAAATTTATTCGTAAGAAAACAATGAAAAAAGTGAATCCACATGGGATATTTGATCAGTAATTGCCATGATAGTGATTCAGCCTTTTAGTGCTAGATAGGCTCGACCCTCTAGGCTGGCCCACCCTTGGAATGGTCATGTTTCCATTAGTTGCATGCTGTCGAAGAAGTGTCATGCATGAAACTTATTGTCTTGTTCGGCTTCAAAGGTGTGTTCTGTGCAAGGTTGAAATTTATTTCATTTTATTTTTTAAATTAATATAAAATGTTTCGACTATTTCTAAGTAAAACAAAATAAAATTAACAACCTCGATCCTATGCTGTGATAGAATTAGACTCAAGACTTGACACCGTATATCTGCAAAAGATTCTTGATACTCGAACTCTATGCATAAACATATCAGTGGCTGTTGCTATTTGTACCGATTCCTCGTGTATTTGCCTACTTCTCTATTAGAAACTAAGAAACTAATAATGATCAATGAAATAATATGAACTTTTTGTTCATTTCATATACATATTTTTCTCTTGACAGCAGAGTCTAATAAGAATTTGTAGAAACTGAGTTTGACCTCTGCAAAGAGGATGAAGAATTTAGG
>Ga0325414_1001350_pt1 | contig 23434 bp, 13 predicted proteins | sample PopdelMetagenome_8_FD_206183 | JGI IMG/M metagenome (GOLD analysis project Ga0325414, IMG submission 206183) | Populus deltoides microbial communities from Bellville, Georgia, United States - Leaf-PdKOR-R3 | ecosystem: Host-associated > Plants > Phyllosphere > Phylloplane/Leaf | place: USA... | reverse complement strand
AAAAAAAACGGGTGAAATTAATAAACAGAGAATACTTTGGCCAAAACGGTATCTCATGCTGGCAAGTCCTCTCCCACTCAGGATTGCTGGTGATATCCTTTACCTGATAAAAAAAAAAAAAAAAAAACAGAGAAAGACAAAGAGGGCAGTGAAATCAATTGGGGTTACCTGTAAATCAACATCGTGAAGGGAATGAGGTCCAGAGAGCAGGAATGCCGCCTGGAGCTTCTCTTTAAGGCCATCACACAAACAACACAATATATAATCTGTGTTCTTGTACTTGATGATGATGAAGACGATCGTAAAGAACATGTTGGAAAATTGTTTTTACGTGTTTAATGGAGATATTTGAAGTGGAATTAAAAACTGAGATACATTTATATCTGGAATTAAAATCTTATTGAAAAATATTCTTTAATATAACTAGTGTTTTATTATAAAATATTAATAAATAAAAAAATAATTTCAAATAAATTTTGGTCGATAAAATTTTGAAGCCTAAAAAGTTTTATTCCCATGTTAAAATATTACAAACTTCAAAGGAAAAATGAAGTAATAAGGCACTTTTGGATGCATTAGGAAATAATAATTTCTTTGTGTGGTTGAACACCAATCATTTATTGCTTTGAAGATAACATAATATGACGTAACCTTTTTAGTCTAGTTTACAATTAATCTCCGTACCTGCAAAACCTAAACGAACACAAAAGAATTCAAGAAAACCAAGAAATTATATCAAAACACACAAAACATGAGAAACATTTTAGTAAATGAATTGGTATAATCTATTTTGAGAAATGACCTAGGTGATTTGAGAAGTAAAAAATAGATTAGTAGCTTTTAAATGAGAGATGGTCTATCTAATATGGGTTTTGTGTTAAATCCACATGCATGTATTTAACTCGACTTCATATTGAGTTAATTATAAAATAAATTTTTTATATAAAAATTATTTTTTTAAACCCATGATCTTTACCTATCTAGATTCATTGAATCTTTTAAATTTTATATATTTTTTGATTAATTTCCATCTTTATAATTTTCTAGAGGATATTCCATAATAATAGAAGGAAGTGTTAAGGATCTATTCATTATAACAACTAGTCATTAATTAAATAAGCATAAAGTAGCATGTATAATGTAAGTCTAGATATATACATTAAAAATATAATGTTGTTAAATGCTAGCTTTTTAATAAAATTATTTTTATTGACTAATTAAAGTAAAAGAAAAATATTACGGATCCGTTTACTAAAGATTTAATGAAAGAGCTTGTGTATAGTTTATTATTGATTATCAAAGAGAATGAGATTAAATCCATTAAAAATGAAAGTGTATTATGATAGAAACCCTATCTAGATGATTGAAGATCCTAAGACCTAATTTCAAAGGAAAGATAAAGTCATGAGGCACTCTTGGATGCATTAGGAAATAATAATTTATTTGCGTGGTTGAACACGAATCATTTATTGTTTCCAAGATACCTTTTTAGTCTAGTTTACAATTAATCTTCATACCTGCAAAACCTAAACAAACACAAAAGAATACAAGAAAACCAAGAAAAGATCAAAACACACAAACACATGAGAAAAATTTCAGTAAATGAATTGGTCTAACCTATTTTGAAAAATGACCTAATCGTTTGGTAAAATGGTCTAGCCAATTTTTAGAAATCCTAAAATTTTCCAACAACCTCAAAACAGTCTAATTGATTTTAATGATGATATATAAAAAAATAAAAAAATTAATTAGAATTTTTGTTTAAAATATTTTAATAATAGTTTAAATGTTTTTTAATAAAAAATTATATAAAAAAATTAATTTGGCATGGCTGCTAAACTCAACATGCTTAGGTTTGACATGATTGCTAGACCCAAGAGCCTATAAAAAATAATTTTTTTAAAAAAATTAATTATGATTTCTATTTAGAATATTTTAAGGATAGTTTAAGTTTTTTTTTAATATAAAATAAAAATAATTTATAAAAACATTAATTAGGCTTTTTGTTTAGGATAATTAAAGGATGATTTAATTTAAAAAAATAAAAAAAAATTATAAAAAAATTATTTAGGATACTTCAAGGGTAGTTTAATTTTTTTATATAAAAATTATAAAAATATTAATTATGATTTCTGTTTAGGATATTTTAAGGATAATTTTAATGTGTTTTTAGAAAAAATAAAAATAAATTTATAAAAAAATTAATTAATATATCTATTTAGGATATTTTAAGGGTTGTTTAAATATTTTTTGTATAAAAAATAAAAAAATTATAAAAAAATTCTATTTAGAATGCTTGAAAAATAGTTTAAATATTTTTTTATAAAAAATAAAAAATATTAATTAAGCATGACTGTTAAACTTGAGTTGCCTAGACCTAATATAGCCGCTAAACCCAAGCCCAAGGACTTAAAGCATTTTCTATATTTTTAATGTTTTTTTGATATTTAAAATAAAATAATATTGAAGTTTTAACTTTTAATTATAGCTTGTAGCGCGCATTTCATTTTAGAAGGACAACAAATCAGCACGTGAGATAGCGTGGGCTAGTCTTTTTTTATTTTTTAAATATCTTTTTCCCGGTTTTTCCTCTCTAAAAGTTAATTTTAAACCCCCAGTAAATATGTGTTATCTATGTGTTGTGTAAGTTGATATATTTGTTTTGCGCATTGATTTTATACATGAGTCCAAATATTGCCAGTAACAAATATTTCTCATAAAAAACATAAATAACAAAAAAAATTGATTTATTAATCTAAATTTATTATATGCAAATATGATATAATATTTTGGATTGATTCAACATAACTTCACGAAGGTCCATTAATTAAAAGTTGAAGTTTTCGAGTTCATTTAAAACTAATTAAGTTAAATTTATGAAATATTTTAATTTTACTATCTTATACATCCAATATCCATTTTAGAATCAACTTAAATGAGAAGTTTATTTTTTATAGAAACCAATGTTAAAAGCTTGTGAAAAACAAGTTTTTAGTTTTTTGTGATCAATATTAATTTTTTTTTATGAATAACCAAAATGATAAGTTTTTTTTAAGAAGAATTGAAACGATATCAAGATTTAATATTTATAAATAATTAAATTCACAAGTTTCTTATTTTTAGATACTAATATCAATATTTTCTATAAAACAATTTAAAAATTAAATTTAAAAATAAACTAAAAATAATTAATTACAATCATCATAAAGAAGCGAAAACAATTCCCAAGCAAGGCTGGGCTGATGACCTAGCAGCTCAGCCAAGCCGCCAAAAACAAATAGAAGGACCAAGATGGTTCATGGTACAGATAAGTAGGAAGCAAAATCCCGACAGCCAGCACAAAACACTTCCACCTTAACACAACCCAGCCAAACCAACCTAGAGACCCGACCAAAACTTGCAAACGAAAAACACGAAGAACCAGCTTCCAGCCTCTAAAAAGAAAAGGAAACAATTTGCCACAAACTAGCCAAGCCAGTGAAACCCAAAAAAAAAAAAAAAAAAACCCTGAAGGTAGTACACCCTTTACCCACAAAGAAAAAAAATAGGCACAAAGAAGGCTCAACCCACCCCAGGCCTTTTGGCAACGCGACTCGGAGAAAAATCCAGAAGAAACCGCAGAAGATGACCCAAGAGGCAGCAACCCAGGCAGAAACAGCTCCCAACCCCTTCCAACAACACGTGCACATAATCCAAGAGAAGCCACAAAAATATGTCTAGCAACCCAGTCGAAAAAAACCTGACTTGACCATATCAACGGGCCGGCATCAACCACAACGAGCCATGCACGATACATCCATGCCTTAAAAAACCAGGCACAGATCACAACAAAACCACCCTAAACGAACCAATAAACCAGATGAGATTAGCCACCCCAAAGCCCTAGAGAAATGCATCTCCCTAGCTAGAGAAGCCATCAAATCAAAAAACTAAACGAAAACAGCTAACATAAGCCAGGAATTAAGAACCCATGCAAGAGGATCCTACTATTGTAGTGAAAAGTAGTTTGTGTCAAGTACCACATTGATTCTACTTTTAGTTATTTTGATGTAGTCAAATTTTATGGTGCAAAACATTACTATTATTATAGTTAGGTAAACTCGGAATCAAGAGATTTCTAGATCCATAAATCACGAGTGGTGGGCTGTCCAAACATATAATGCAATGTCCAATCATTTACGACTAGCCCTTTCACCTGCACTCAAAGTCAAATAATTATTTTTACTGATAAAATTATATATCCAGCCTTTTTCAACATGTTTATATTCATAAAAAAAAAATTGAAGCGTAAATTTAAAAACTTATACATAAATATAATTAAATAAATCAAGAACTATATGTGTTAATAAATAAAAAAAATCATTAATAATATATAAAGATGAAAAAAAAAGAAATATATATAGATAAAGATATTTGACCTCGCAACATAGACTTTTAAACCGACTATATTTAATGACTTTGTTTATCAAAATTAATTTTTTATTTAATCAAATGATAATAGAAATAGACACACATGAAATTGAATGAACAAAATAAAAAGAAAAAAAATATCATTTAAGGTTATACATATTAAAAATATTATAAAAAGTAAATATTTTCTATTCATATAAAATATAAAAAGAAAAAAAAATATAAAAGGATTAGAATAGCCTGTTCAAAAAATTTAATGCATACAAAATAATTAAAAAAATAACTACTATTAAAAAAATTATAAACAAAAAAAATAAAAGAGAGAAGGGTTATTAATTTAAATATAAATTAAATATTTATTTTGAGAAAAAATACATAAAAAAAATAAAAAAATATATAAAAAAGCCAGGGGCAACCAGGTTTGGTAGGCTAGGCGCTAGTCAGCCTAGTAAGCAAAGTCAACGCACCTAACCCATTTAGTAAGGGCTCGCACGCTTGGGCCTTTATATTTTTTGTTGGAAGATGGGGCAAACGACATGTCATTCACGATAATTTTTTTTTAAAATAGAGTCATACAAGGCGTCTTTTCCCAAGACAAACAACACATTGTCTAACTGTGCCTAAATTTTAACCACTGTGGTAACCGGAAAATCATGGATGAAGTTTTTTTACCCAAAATCCTTTTTCAACCTATTTTGACCCAAAACTCTTAAAAAAACCTTAGAAACCTTGTTAAACAAATCCATGGTTTAAAAAACCCAAAAAAGTGTTCCAAAACCCGAAATCAACAAGAAACCAAAAACCTCACGAGCTCACAATTGTTTAGACACTTTAATGTAAAACAACACCTAAGTAGAACTCCCTATATCATATGGAACCATTTGACATAAAAATTAATCGTTATGGTAGTCAAAATCGATGTCATCATTTTTCTCTATCTATAACCAAAATCAAGTGACTTCCTCTCTTCTCTCTCAAATCAAGAACTAAAAATAAATAAAAATAAATTTTGGGATAAAAAATGATTTTTTTCTAAAACTTCAAAAATTGAAGGGATCCAATTCTTATAATTAGTAAAGAATGAGGACTAAGATGAACATTTCACATAAAAGTTTCTAAAACAGCATACATCTTCACTGCATGTTTCATTTTAATCCTTTATTTGTTAATTTTGCTATTTGTTAACAATTCTAGGCAAATTAGCCTCCAATCAAACCCTCAAAATGTAAGATTATCTATATAAAAAAAACCTCATGGGCACGATGAATTCAAAGTGTCCATGAGCCTCACTATACATGGCATGGGCTCACAATATTTTCACTCTTTTTAAAATCTTTGTGAGTCTATTTAGGAGTGTGGCTGCGGTTGCTTTTTAAAGTGTTTTTTACTTAAAAATGGATTAAAATAATGTTTTTTTTAAAAAAATTATTTTTGATATCAGCACATTAAAATAATATGAAAACATCAAAAAAAAATATTAATTTTAAAAAAGTAAAAAAATAAAAAAATTTAATATTTCAAAATCGCTTTATACAGTACTGTTGCATGCAAAATGTTTGTATACACCTCTCATAAAGAGCTGGTCAACAAGTATACGTCATTCTCAGGATCATATATTTGGCTCACAAGAAGGCTACAACTACATATAAAGAGTTTGATGAGCTATTAATTATTTATTATTTATTTTGAACAGTTGATTTTTTCATATTAATTTGATGGAATTAAAAAAAAACGAACTTTTAATATAATTACATTTACTAAAACATAATTGAAAATGCTTAAAAGGATATTTGTGAAAAAAGTTGAACCTTGTTCTTGTTTTGTCCTTCCGTTTTAGAGGGACAAAACACCATCCTTAAGATATTGTCTTTATAAATAAACAAGGTTAATTATTTATCTCGACTGTTTTCTCCTCTCTTGTCTCAAAATATTAATTATATGCCTATTCAATGAATATAATGGCTGTTGCCATTGATAACCTGATAAAGCTTTTTCCTCGAAGCTTCATTTATCTAAGGGGGGGAAAAAACACCAAGGATTTGATTCTTTCAAGGCGTTATTCAAATGGATCTTGCCTCTTCATCCCCCAACATGCTCCAATCTTTGAATAACCTTCATTGCACTAATTTCGCCCATTCCTCTAAAACCCCATCGCCTGCATGTTTCCTATATTCACTGGGAAGTGACAATGGTCGAATATTTCCATCTGGATTTTTGGCGTCTACTGGGTTGGTCCTCCTTCCTGCTGGCTCGAATAGCCATTTTTTAATACTGGTTATTGCATGCTGCTTTCATAAATATGCGAAGGTACGGAAAGTTACAGGTACGGTGCCAGTTAAGCAATCGATCCTACATTCGATAACACAATTGCAAGTACATGTAACATGGCAGATATTGGATACAATAGAAGAAGAAGCTGCGTCAGGGGAACAATACATAAAATCTATATCAATTATTACTATTTTTTATTATTATTAATGTAGGTGTCCGGACCAGATTACGTGTAACTTGACTAATTCCATGAGCCCTGAAGTTAACAACCATATATGCCTCCAGTGGTCTTGAGGTTCAAGGGCGAAGCTAGGATTATTTGTTACGGGGCCAAAATTAATATAACAAGATATAATATTTGTTTTAATTTATTGTACATGAGTTGTAAACCAAAATCTGTATAATTTAGTTTTATTCAAATAACTTACTACAAATATATAATGACCTTTGTATAAGGTTTGGAGCAATACCAAATTGAGTCAAAGCAATGAAGTTAATTTCATTTTCATAATGTATCCATCACTTTAATGTTGTTGGTCTTTATACCTATCAAATATAAACATACAAAGTATATAAGAAACATTAGCTAAAACGAAGCATTATTTATGTTTGATAAACTTTGAGATAAAGCAAAAAATAATAAAGAATGATTCTTACATATTTATTTTAATTGTGGTCGTTGTTCTTTCATATAATAGAAATCATCGATTATCATATCAATTGTGAATCTTTCAGCTATTTCTTTTTTTATATAGACAATCAAATAATTTGGAAGAAAATCATCCTCCATCCGATTGCGAAGTCTTGTTTTAACAATCTTCATCGCTGAAAAAGCTTGTTCAATAGGCTGTGAGTTATTAATATTTTTTTAAAATAGAATCAATTCTTCTTATTTTGTTCATGGTTCACCTAAAATCAAAACATATATCGTAAGAAAAAATTGATAATTTTGGTAGCCCTGCTAAAAACAAAACATAAAAAAAATCAAAGCATAATCAAAACAAATCAATAAAATATATCTAATTAATTAGAAAAAAAATCATTATAACAAGAATTCAAAAAATAATTGGTAGAACTAGCAGATCTGAGAAAAAAAAAAGAGCAAAAATGGTAGAATTATGTAAAAAAAAAAACCTCATCAAATTATTAACAAACATCTCAAAACAAAATAAAAATAGATTTTAAATTTAAGTTACCTTATTTTGTTTGATGAAAGATAAATTAATTGGTGGCTCTGCTTCAATCTTTTTGTCAAAAAATTTTGCTCGCATTTTGTGTTTTTATTTCTGTTTTTGATCGACTGCAAGATTTTTATTAGGGTAAATTGGTGGCTTTGTTTTTTTATTTCACAAAGTAATGCTTTTATATTGTTTTCTTTCCACATAAGTCAATAGTAAATTCAAAGGAAATCAAAAGTAAAGTCACACTTAATTTAAGGCCCACCTCTTTAAAATAAAAAAAAATATAACTCCTCCTCATACTTCATTACCCTGTAATGAAACAAAATTAAAATGTGTTGGGGGGGCCTAAGCCCCTGCTTGCCCCCTTGCTTCCACCCCTACTGAGGTTTGTGAGACTCGAACCGATGACCTCTAGGAAGCAAATTCAGGGCCGGATCAGTTGAGCTGCACCCTTTAGAGTTGATTATTACTACTTTGATATAAAAGGGTTTTGATAATTAATTTAATTTAATTTGGGTGTGCTAGCCATTAAGTTTCTGTGATTAATTTAAGTAGGGCTTGAGATGCACAATGAAGGTAAATCATGCTAGTTCAAAACTCTCTAGGTACTCAAGATGGTGAGGTTACCAACTCATAAAAGACCTGGCAATACCAGGTCTCTTTTGTAATTAATCATGAAACCCATTATATAAATGCAGTATATGTAAAATTCACTTTAACCTTTCTTTTAAGTTTATATACTTCTTCGACCATTGAATATTTTGGGAGTAGATCGATTGCTAGATTTATGTTGAAATTATTTATTATGGCAATTCAAGATTTGTATGGACTAATAATAATTTATTTTGCCTATTCTCAACTTATTCGTAATTGGATATTGATGAAGTCTCTAAAATCTTTAGATAGACTTGGGTTGGCTGATAAAGACAAGCTAGTGTTATATGTAAAACAAACTCTCTAATGTTTAAATTAGTTTGGTAGGAGAGGAAGAGAAGCAAGAAAGTAGAGAGGGTAACTAAGGGTTGTATGTATCTGTGATGAGTTGAGTTATCTAGTATATGTAGATTGGTTGTTAATGGAAGAAGTTGTTTTCATAAATGTTTTAGAAGTAAAGGATAATACTGATTAGCTAGGTAAATCTAAGAGAGTAAGGTGACAAAACTACTGTTGTTTTAGGGTGGCAAACCTATTACCTAGAATGGTGTTGCTTATCTTTTGTCAATTCACAATGTTACGTCGTCTTCTTTTATTGGTAATCATTGAAAAATTAACTTGTAATGTAAAAGTTAAAGGTAAACGCCCCGATTAATTACTATAAATGATGACACTTTTGTCAAGGAATAGCATGGTGATTTTTAGAGAAGTGAGGTGGCTTGCACTAGAGTTTAGGTGGCTTAAAAAGTATTGTAACTAAAAATTTCTGGAAAACCTCCATTTGGTGGTTGATTTCCATTTTATCTTTTATCTTTTCTATTGGGTTTGGGCTTGATGTTAAGGATTTAGTTGGGCTTTAAAAAAGAAAGGTTGGTTAGACTAGTGCAAGGCTTAATTTAGATTAAGGTTGGGCCGACCTTCTTATTTTTTCTCTTAACTCCTATTCTAATTTAACTGGAGGTCGGTTGACTGATTGCATGTTAGATCGAATCTAAATAGATGTTGGGCTTGGTTAATCACTGATACAATCGAAGAAATGTTAGATTTGAATTTTGGCGTAAACTTTTCTATTGTCTAGTTTTATGCTATCGAGCATACCTTTCAAATCAACTGTTGGATCAAGCTTAAATTTTTACATGAGTTTCTAGAAATGTTATATATTAGGTTAAAATTTTAGGCCAGTCGGAGTTATTTAAGGGATTCTTTTAGATGGTCAAAGTTACTAGACAAATCTTGTTAGATTTTACTATCTCGAACTTTATCTACTATTTGGACTATATCTAGAGATACAGAAGGAATTGTACTAAGATTCCAAATGGGTTGGAAAGTAGATATCTGTAATTTTCTATAGATCTATGGTAGGGTTACTGATTCATCTAGACGAGAGAGAATAACATGTTTGAAATCAGAATTGAAGTAAGGAAAAATGAAATTTTAACATTTAAGACATCATCTTTCAAGTAAGGAAAAATGATAAATAAAAGGCACGAATGACTCTCTTTCTTTTACAAGTTTAAATCTGGCTATAAGGGATCCATTGCAAAGAGATATGGTTTTGGGGGTTGTTTTGATAACTTGTATGAATTTAAATATTGCTTAAGGTTTATTTATTTTTATAATTATATTTTAGTTCTAGGGCTTTTATTGCTTCTTTTTTTTTTTCCAAAATCAATGTTTAAGCTTATGCTTACCTGAGTTTTAGTTAAGGCCTATTGGTTTGCAACCCAATATAAGACCATTCAAATTATTATCTTAGGACTATATTATGTTTTGTTTTACTGTGAAATCTGGTAGCTTTTAAACATTAATGAAATTTAGTTTTGCTTTTATAAACTTCTTCTTCTTTGTTGGGACAAAGAGTAAATTTCATAAATCAAGGTATAACTAACATTGTGACATCATTCACAATCATCCAATACCTTTAGTTCTTAGTTACAAGTTAACTTTTGGTCAATGTTCAACCAAACCTAATTATTTGGCTTTATTAGGGAAGTTATCATCTTTATTGTGGGTTGTGTAGCCACGTGATCATGAGGTTCACATCAACTGCATGTTAGGCTGATTGGCTGCAAGTTGGGATTGGCTGCAAGTTGGGATTGGTCGATCATATATTGGTATGGTCAATTGCATGTTAAGTTGCTAATCGAACATAGGTTAGGTTGATTGTTTTTTTTTTTTGGTTTAGCTTAACAACCTGTTTCTTTTCTTCTCATCCTTCTCGGTTGGGATTGGCTAGCTTGCCCAATAATTCTCATCCTATTATATATAATAAATATTACATGTGTAATATTGAAAAACTAATATGAAATTCTTAAAACCCATATAATAACTAGACTCAACTTATTTCTCTTGCCATCCTCACTAATACTAAATTACTAGTAGCATTTGATCTCTTGTAACTAATTTAAGTCTTTTGTACACTAGCATTTGTGCTTGTGAAACTTGATTGCTATCAGGACATTTAGTTGTACTTCCATCAACATCAAAATTACCAAACTAAAGGCGCTCTCTCTCTCTCTCTCTCTCTCTCTCTCTCTCTCTCTATATATATATATATATATATATATATATATATATATATTAAAAGAAACTAATTAGGGTGTTATTTTCACTATATACCTACTTGTATAATTTTGTGTATTGCAACTTTATTGTTTTTGGTCCTTATAATTTTTTTTCAACGTAATTATTTCACATTTAGTTAATTTAAGGTTAGGGATAATGATTTGGCTCATTTAACTTCATATCTCATAATGTTTGAAAAAGCTTTCAACATTAAATTGATGTTTGTTTTGGCAAAATCAAATTCAATTTCATTGATTAAGTATAATTAAAATAGTCAGGACAAAATTCACATTGGAAACAATTCCCATACTTTTTTTTCTTTGTTTATTTTAGTTGCGTTATGTTTTTAACTTTTTGAGTCCCTAGATTGTTTTTTTCAATTTGTTTCAATTTTAAATATTGTTTTTTGAGGTTTTTACATTTTGATTCAATACTTCATTTTCTTTATGTTTTGGTCATTAAAGTATATAAATGATGAACTATATTCTCATCACAAATCATGAAACTTTAAAGTATATAAATGACTAACAAAAGTTGAGTCATTGATATGCTAAGTGAATGTCTTTTATGTAGATTTTTTTTTGTTATGGCCCTAATCAAGCAAATGATGACTTTTAATGTCTTTAATATGGAAAGGACTATAGGGATTTATGAGATTTTGCAGAAGATAAATGACAATTCTTACAAACTTCACATTCTTAGTCATTTGATGACTTTTAATGTCTTTAATGTGCAACACTTAACACTTTATTTGAAGAAAAAAAATAAAACCCAAGGATGATCTCTCTTCCAACTCATGGAGAATGATGCAATTAGGCTAGAAATAAATTGAAAGTTCTAAGCAGATAAATGAGGATCTTCCACAACTAGATGGATATATATCATAAACAAACTATATGGATAACATAACAAATTTTTTTATAAAGTAATAGGACAACATTAATCCTAATATGAAGTTTGGTCACGTTAGACTAACATAGCTACAATAAGAGGTTATAATTTTTTATTTGACTATTGGATCAGCTTCAATTTTTTTTCAGAAGATTCATGAGGCCTAAGTCATCCGAAAAACCACTAAATTAGGCATCAAAGATATTATTTGAATCAATTTTGTTATTTTTCTTGATTTTCTGGATTTTATGTTTAATTTTGAAATTTCCATTATTTTTCTTTTTGTTTAAGGATTTTGATTTTATTACATTGTTTATGTCAGTTTTTAACATATTTAGAGAGTTGTAAACCTCTTGAACATAATAACATTATATTAGACTGCAAATTTAGAGTTATTGTTTGCAATTCAATCTTTTCTTACTATTGTTTATATATTTATGCCTCCGCTTGAACTAGATAATTTATCCAATACTTGCTATTCGGATTGATTTTCCACTTCGCAGAAGCGACCAGGTTCCCACTTGGTCCAATTTCTCCACCTTTCACAACAAACCTTTTCAATGGTCTAGGGTGGTTGAGTACAAATGATGAACTACCGTACGTGATTCCTCGATCTAAAGACTTTTTGTCTAGAAGTTTGTAGTTTCACAGCGCAACCAGCTCATGTGACAGTCTTCCAAGTTTGTAGTTTCCTCGATGTATTGCATATGGTTGGAAAACAAGTTTGAATGACAACATTTGTGTTCTCAAAGTGGTGTAAGAAGGTCAACCAAGTTGAGCCATTGCCCATAATTCTAAAGAAATTTCCTTCTGACCTTCCATTTGTCATACTCCTTGATTTCTGATAAATTGAAAATAAACAAAAGAGAGAGTGTGGTCTGAACATGTGATGCGTATTATTAAAGGAATGGATTCACATTATAAGGCAAATATCATGTACCGTCAGCTTCCTGATGGAGCCATCATTAAAAACTAATCCATTTAATTAAGAATTTTGTGGTTTTATTTTAATGCGAGCCAAAGGGAAATGGAGAGGTTTAGTACAGATTGACGACACTATGCTTTTCACACACGAATTTTCATCGGAGAACTCGATCCTTCTCAATATATATATTGCCGACAACATACGAGTGATGGGCTTGTAAGATCATAATTGCATTACATAGGTATTTCATCTCTTTATTTTGTCAGTTAATTACCTACGACCTTCCACAATGAAGAGAGGAGAGATGCTTTGGAGTTTAGACTTCAAGATCCCGTAATAATTAAAAGTGCGTCCATATTAATAAAAATATATTGTATTAGTTATTATTTTAGCTTTTTACTCTTAAAGAAAAGTTATAGAAAATCTCTAAAATGTATTTTAAAACTCAGTGTAAATTTTATATATATAAAAAAGAAAAACTAGTTTTTCAATTTTTTGAATGGAAAAATATTGTATTTGAATATGAAGCTCCAACATTCTCTTTTCTAATTCTTTTTTTTTTTCAAAAATTAAAGTATTAATTACTCTCTAAGACTTTAATGTAGAAAAAGATATTATAAATGATATGGTATTATCAACCACGATGTTCTAATGCTTTAATACAAGCTTTGTATTAATATAAGCAGTATACCTAGAGATGATCACGAATTGTTGATTATTACTGTTAGCCTGGGGGATATGTGAGTCGGCTAAAATTAATGTTTACTTTCTTCATTTTCTAAATCTGAATTTTAAGACTACCAATACAAAGAGGATGTGTTCGGAGAATCATTTTAAAATAACACTACCAGAAAACTAATAAATACAAATATAAATATTGACAGAATATTTCTGTCAATAAATTATAGTGAATTTTATCGATAGAAATAGTCCCTCGATATATACTACAGTGTGAAAAAAAATAAAATTACAACAAAGTCAAAAAATACGATGACATGTCATTTATCTGTTGCTAAAGTGTTCACTTCCTCTTAACACTGTTCATTATGTCAATTTCAAGGGGAATCACTGACGGAGGAACAATCCGATGGTATTTTTCAAAAAGCACTAGAATTGTTCACTTTTCAATTACACTATTAATTATTATTATTTACAGACAAAATTACAGACGAGATGAAAAGTCGTCGGTGTTATTTGACGGGTTTCTTTAATTTTTTATGTAAATTAAAAATTTAAATTTAATATTACAGACAAAATCACCGACAGATTGAAAAAGTCGTCGGTGATATTTGGTGATTTCTAAAAATTTTTGATTAAATTGAAATTTTAAATTAAATATTACAAACGGAATCACCGACAAAATGGTTAGAAATATTAATATTTAATTATTCATTGATAAAACCATCAATAAAATGCCTCAATAAATAAAATCTCTCATTTCACAAGAGACAAGCCTATTTTTCTTCTTCTTTTTCTTCTTCTTCTTCTTCCTCTTATGTAAAAAGCATCAACATCTCTTTCTTTCTTTCTTTCTCTTCTCTTCTCTCCTCAACTCCTCTTCTCCTTCACTCTCAGGTATGTCTTCTTCTCTTTTTTTCTTTTCTCTTCTTGGATTTTTTTAATTAACATACTTTATGAATTTGTTTTTTTTTTCTCTTCTCAGCTTCACTCGCAACTATATTAAGGTAAGATTTTTCTTTTTTTTGTGGTTTTTCATTACATATTTTTTTTATTTTATTTTAAAAAATTTTAGTTCTTAATAATTATATGAATATTGTTGTAGGATTTTTTTTTTCATATGAGATCAATGTTGTTGTTGTTTTATTTTGTTGTGTTATTTATTTGTTGCAAATTTTTTGAGTTGATTTTCTTCTTCTTTTTCCAAGCAACTAAATTCTGAGTATTATGAGTGTTGAATTATATTAATTTAATTATTTTCTAGTTTTGTTAAATAGAGTTTTTTAAAAATATTTTTAAATAATCACCGATGAAATTGCATACGATATGTTTTTGGTTATATGACAATTTTCCCCGCGAAAATATCGACATAATGAAGCGAGAATTTTGTTTTGCGCGTATTTTCCGTCTGTCAAATCATTAATTTTTTGTTTTTTTTACCTACAAAATTAGCGACAGATGATGAAATTACAGATGAACGTTATTCCGACAGATGTATTCCATCGATGAATTAATCGGTAAAATTTTCACTGATAGAATGGTAATCTCACGTTGATGAAAAAATCTCATCGGTAAAACTGTTAAATGTTGTAGTGGAAGATTTAGTTTTAATTTTAATAATTAATTTGGTTCTAAAATACTCTTAATTATTGCAAAAAAACATAATATTCTAACTAGCATGAAATGACTCAGCATTAATTTAACATCATCAATCATGCTCATTCTACCACCATTTTTAAGTAAATATTGCCCATATATTTGACACTTAACTGGTAGTGATAGTGGTGATTTACCACGTTAAAAAAATTAGGAATAATTATAAAACATATGTTGTAAAAAATTCCTTTATACAAAAAAACTCATCAAAACATTTTTGTATCTATTTAACAAATTAAAAACAAAATCTTTAGATTATCACTAGGATGATAAAAAAAAAAACCAAAAAACCGATTAAACTGAGAAAATAAAATAAAAATTATCAAAAAAACCAAACCGGAAAAAAAACTGAATCAACCAATTAGAAAACTAAAACAAATCTGATCTGGTTTTAAAAGTCTGAAAACAATTGAACCAAACCTAACCGAACCGGTTCAATTTCAAGTTTCAACCCTAATTCAAACCTAGGTATAAAAAGCTTATTTTTTTTTTACTGAAACCTTATTCCCCTAATTTCATTTCTTCTCGCGGCCAACCCTCCACTCCCTTTTTAGTTTGCTCACCTTTCCCCCACTTGCCCCCTTCCCTCCCCCCCTCCCATCCCCTCCCTCTCTTCCCTCTTATCTCTGATTTCTTAGTTTTGTGTGGTTAGAGATAGGAAAACCCAAGTATTTTTTTCATCGCTTACTTGCTCGTATTCATTGAGAAAATCGATCTGGGTTTTAAATGTTTTTTTTAAAGGGTTTCTTGAATTGTTTGTGAATAGATAAAAGAATATTTTCTTCCAAAAATCTGCTTTGGTTTCCACAACTTGGCTTAATGTTGAATTTCTCATCAGCTTTGTGTGTCTGAAGGTTGTTAGTTCATTGGACTCACAAAGGAGGAACAACTTGGTTTTCGAGTAGGGAAACTTTTTCCTGTTACCTTTTGTCCTCTTCTACTGGTTTCTTAGTTGAAATTTCACTTGGAAATTATTCCTTTGTTATAGTTTGGCAGTAAACTCTTGTTTGAAGTTACCTGCAACTATCACTTCCCTGCTAGAAAAATGTCTTGTTTTTCTAACAAAACCAACAACATAATTTTGTTTTGTGGTCTTGAATTTTGCCTTTGACTTACCAAAATCCTCCATCATCTTTCTTTTATAGTTGAAACAAGTCCAATCAATTTTGAAAGAAAAAAATCAAATCGAACTGAACCGAAATGGTCAATTAGTCAGTTCGGTTCGGTTTATAATTTTTTAAAAAATATAAATTTTGATTTGGTTAGTTTTTTAATTTAAAACCGAACTGAACCGAAAATAATCACCCCTAATTACTACCAATAAACATACAATAACCAGTGGTTAACTTGTGATCCATAGCATTACCAACCCAATCTGAATCACTATATCAAGTGATTTCAGTATGACCATTATTAGTCATAACAATTCGACATCTAATAGAACGTTTTGGATAGCGCAAAATTCATATGACAAGACTTAAATGAAAGATTGTGGGAGCATGCATAAACTGAATAATAAGACTAACTGCGCATGTGATATTAGGTTGTGCAATAGTAAGATAAATGACCTTACCAACAAGATGTTGATAGTGATTGAAAGATCAAAGAGGTTCACTAGTTGTTTCAAACTTCAACTTACTATTCAATGGAGTAGGGCCCTCAGGTTTGACATCCATCATCTCAGCATCTTGAATCAAGTCAATAACATATTTGTGTTGGTTAAGGAATAACCTTTTATAAGAAACAACTATTTTAATCCTAAGGAAATACTTTATATTGTCAAGATCCTTAATGGGAAAACGATGTTGCAGAGTAGTTTTGAGACAAGATATCGTTTCACCATTATTTCCTGTAATAATAAGGTCATGAACATAGATACAAACCGATAATTTCTCCTTTGCTTTGAGATGAACAAACAAAGAGGAGTTGGCATTATTTCTTTCGAAAATAATTTCTTCAAAAACAACACTTAATTGAGCATGCCAAGCACGTGGAGATTGCTTCAACCCATGAATGGATTTGTGAAGCTGACACATTAAGGTAGGATTTAAACTTTGAGGGTGACAAGGGGAAACTCCGTGTAGACTTCTTCTTTAAGGTCCCCGTACAAGAAGGCATTCTTGACATCCATCTAACACATTAACCACCCATTATTCATGATAATTGATAGCAAATAGGGGTGGGCAACAAAACCAAAAAACCGATTAAACCGAGAAAACCAGAAAAAAATAACCAAAAAAACCGAACCGCGAAAAAAAACCGATTAGAATTTTGAAAAACCAACCGATTCGGTTTTGGCTTATAAGCCTGAAACTGAAAAAACTGAAAAAATCGAAGAAGTAGGGGATCAAAATTTAATGGGGCCCTAGTTTATTCAGGATACATTAGAGAAGATTAGAATTATAATAGATCGAATGAAAGCAGCTCAAGACAGACAAAAAATTTATGTCGATAGACGAAGAAGACCTCTTGAGTTTAATATGGGGGATAGGGTGTACTTGAAGGTTCCTCCTTGGAAACATTGGTATGAAAGGGAAGTTAGCGCCAAGATACATCGAGCCCTATAAAATCGTGAAAAGAATCAGCCCAGTAGCTTATCACCTAGCCTTGCCCCAACATCTGATCAAAATACGTGATGTGTTTCATGTATCAATGCTAAGAAAAGCTAAAATAGATCCAACCCACGTGCTACCACAAATTCCAATAGAAGTTAATGAAGAATTAACTATAGAAGTCAAACCGGTGAGAATTCTTGATCAGATCAAAAAAGTTCTTAGAAATAAAAAGATTTCCCTGGTCAAGGTGTTGTGGAGGGGTTCACAAATGGAAGAAGAATCCTGGGAGCGGGAAGATGAAATGAGGACCAAATACCCAGGATTGTTCTTAAAATTTGGTAAGGAATTTAATTTCGTAGACGAAATTTTCTTTTTAGGAGGGAAGAAATGTAACTCCCAGGTAAATTCCTGTATTTTTTACTTATAAAAAAAGAAGGGCAAATATATATATAGAAGTTAATGGAGTGGAAATTATTATCTAATAATGTGAATGTGGGACAAGGATTAAATTGAATAAGTCAAACTTTTGGGCCAAATGGTTTTAAAACAAAACAAGGAAGGACTTAAATGAAAAAGAGGGGAAAACTTGTAAATATATAAACAAATAGGGAGTGGAATTTAAGGGGGGAGTGGGCGGCCATGTTAGGGCTTAAGAGGGAGAAGAATTGAGTGAAATTTATCAAAGTTTATCCAAAATAAATTCACAAAAATACAAAAGAAAGGAGATATAATTAGTGATTAAAGTTTATTAGGAAGGGTTTGAACAAGAAAATCTCAAAAGGGGAACAAAAGATTTTTTTATTAAAGAAGGGAGGCATTGAGAGGAAAATAAAGGGGGAAGGAGGAAAGAAATTTTTGTGGTGATTTCAAGCTTTCCATCTCTTATTTCTTTGAATTAAAAGGTAACAAATCTTTTCCTCTCAATTAAATTGATATATTTAGTATGTTAAGATTTTATTCAATTGTATTAGTGTATAATTATGGTATGAGTTGTGAGGCTGAATGGGTTAATTTATGAAATTATGATAAATTAATGTTTTAATAAATGAAATAATAGTGGGTAATGTTTCAATTTGTGAAATTAAAGAAAAAAATAAGTATGGGTTCTTTGGAGGAGAGGTAACAGCCTAGAGAAAGAAAATGAATGAAAATGTTGGATCAATAATTAATTGTTGAGTTATGTGATAATATAGATGATGAAGAAGTTATATTAGTGATGAGTTAATATTGTTGAGTGATAATTAAATGAGTTATGTGGTAATATTGATGATGAAGAAATTATGTTAGTGATGAGTTGATATTGTTGTTGAAAATTAAATGAATTATGTGGTGATGTGTTAATGAAGTAATTAAATTAATAATGAGTTGTTTTGCTGGTTTGATAAGTAAAGTGGTTTTGTGGTGATGTTGTTGATGAAATAATTAAATTGATGACAAGTTGATTTTGTTGAAATAAAATTTAATTGGTAATGAAATGAACTTGCAGGAGTGGACGAGGCTACAAGAACCACTCAGCAAACAAGTTTAGCTAGCAGGACGCAAACACCAGGTAGGTGTTTAATATCTTGAATATTCTTTTCTTTCTCTGAACTTTAGATATTTAAATTTTCCCTCAATCAATAAAATGTTATGTGGAATGCTGGTAGATTTTTTCATGATAATTTATTTTGAAAATGAAAGACTTGTGAGCCAGTTATCCTGGAATAAAACTGGTGCCCTGTGAATGGGCAGCTCTGGTATGGAACTGGTGCCTTGTGAATGGGCAGCTGGTAGACCAGTTATCCTGGTATGGAACTGGTGCCTTGTGAATGGATAGCTGGTGGGTCAACTATGCTGATATGGAACTAGTGCTGATAATCCAGCTGCGCTGGTATGGAACTAGTGCTGGTATGGATCTAGTGCTGGTAGTCCAGCTGTCCTGGTTTGGAACAGAAGTTCTATGATGTGAACAGGTTTGAATTTTGGATTATTGATTTGTGAATAGTACTTGGAAGATGATAGTAAATATGGAAATTTTGTGAGTAACTAATGTATATATTTATATGTTAATGCAAATGTAAATGCTCTAATTGACCATGATTATCTTTTAAATCATTATGCAGGTTCATCTCATTATCACGCCTCCTAGTAGTTTTAGAGTTTACTTCTATTACCAGTAAATCTTTTGGATATGTAAATTGTTGATAATAACATTATTATCTGTATATTTTAAACATTATAATGTTGTGTATGTATGAATTTAAATGGAATAACTTATTTAACTTGTACTCTGTTGTGTAAATATTTTCTAATTATAATGGTGATATATATACATAAGCATGTAGTTAATATTATTTGTGATAAACAATACTTAAAAGTTTATATATAATTGAAGGAAATATATTAAGTCTATAATCTATGGTTTGTGTATCATGGTTAAGATAACTCTTTCTTCATTTTAGCAAAATAATTATTCGTTGAGTTGATATATTAGAGAACGTGAATTATTGTTGATTAAGATATGTTGGAGTATAATAAGAACGTTGAATTGTGGAAATGGTTGATTAAGGACTGATGTTGATTTTGTCGATAACTTGGGATATGCTAAATTAGGGGAAACCTTGCCGAAATGTTTTGAAAAAAAATATCATGAACTTTCAAAATATATTGTTGGAAAATTTTAGGGTTGTTACAGTTTATGTAAGGCCTGGCCCACTCCTCCTTGTAGAATATTGTTTGCTATGGCTCAACCCAGCCCGGCTTCCACGCCTCACAGTTTTGTTCCTGACAGCCCACAGGCCCCAAAACGTGTCCTACAAGGTTAGGTACCAACTGCATTAATATGCCCTGGCTCTGGACACTTTTCTTTTGATGTGGGATGTTACAATCCCCCCATCTTAAGAACGAGTCGTCCTCGGCTCTGATACCATATGTAAGGCCCGACCCACTCCTCCTTGCAGAATATTGTCCGCTATGGCTCAGCCCAACCCGGCTTCCACGCCTCACGGTTTTGTTTCTGGCAGCCCACAGGCCCCAAAACACATCTTACAAGGTTAGGTACCAACTGCCTTAATATGCCCGGCTCTGGACACTCTTCTTTCGATGTGGGATGTTAAAGAACCGAACCCAAACTGGAAAAAAAAACCAGAAAAAATCAAGCCAAACCAGAAAAAACCGAACCAAACCGAACTGAAACCGGTCGGTTTGAATCCGTTTCGGTTGTTTTTTTTAAAATTTTGGTTTGGTTGTTTTTTTTAATAAAAACCAAACCGAACCGAAAATGATCACCCTTAATAGCAAAACATAGACAGTATTCATCTTTGCAACAGAAGAGAAAGTTTTCTTGTAATCTACACTGAAGGTTTAAGTATATCCTTAAGCCACAAGACATGTCTTGTGTCTATCAACAAATCTATCAAAGTTAAACTTGGTCTTATAAACCCAACGGTTGCCAACATGTTTTCCTTGGTGAAGTTTGATAATGCTCTAGGTTTTATTCTAATCAAGAGCTTGCAACTCATTATGTATAGCTTGTCTCCATTCAACGAAAATGTGATAGGATGTCTCCATTCAACAAAAATGTGATACGATGTTCTCCTTGGCTTCCTGAAAATTTTATGGCTCATAGATGTTAGAGATATTAGTAAGAAAAGCAGTATGAGTAGATAAGAGACATTGATATGTAAGGAAATTAGAGATATGATGTTTTGTTGTATAAATGAAAAAATCTTGCAACTTTCTTGGGGGAACACAATTACAAATTAGGTTTATATGAAGTTGTGGCATAGGAGACTTATGAGAATCTCCCTCAAAATCATTAATAATAAGATTGATAGCCCTTGAGTTGGAAGGCATATCTGCAACTAATATAGACAAATTTTTATCATGATTGTTGTGGTCACCAGTTTCAGAATCTCCATGACTATTTGAAGAATCTGAAATAACAGGACTGGCATTCCCTTCACCAGCCAACATATGACCAGAAAATGAATAGGGGTTGCTGGCAGTAGGAAGTATCGCTAAAGATGTAGCAAAGTTTGTAGAGGCTGGACAAGGTAGAGGAAACAACTTTTTTAAGGTTGTCTACTACTTCATGTCATCAAAGTATGGAGTTCCTTCCTCAAATCGCACATCTCTTGATATAAATAACCTTCTAGAGGGAGGATGATAACATTTATATCCTTTCTATGTTGAGGAATATTAAGAAAACAGAATTAACAGCCCTTGGATCAAGCTTGTCCTAATGTGAAGCTTATGTATCCACAAAATAAGTGTAGCCAAATACCCTCAAATGTGACAAGTCATGTGGCTGTTTCTGCAAGACGTTTGTATTCTCTTATGATAGGTGAGTAGAGTTTGTTAGGAAGCCAACAAACCTACCAAGAAAAGTTATGAAATCAAAACCAAAAGTTGTCAAGGCAATTCATCCTTCTCCTAAAGATAGGCAGCAAAGTCATTAAGAAGAGCTGATAGATTGGTAGAAAAATTCTCAACATTAATAGGAAGGGAATTAATAGAGTGAACAATAACATGAACCTTATATTCATAGCCTTTTTTTAGGTCTCTTCTCCTTTTCAAAATTTGACTTCATCTCTGAATGAAAGATCCAACACTGCTTGATAGAATTGCCAAGATTACGACAATTATAGCACTTCAAATCTGGTCGTTTCCCTCTGTAAGGTCTATCATTTTTCATCGTTTTATTAACAATATAGGCATAAGTTTTTAATAAAGAGATTTTAAACTCCAAATTCATGACTTTCCCATGAGCTTTTTCTCATTGAACTATAATGCGCACACACTAGTAAGAGATGGAAGATTAGGATTCATTAGAATCGGACTACAAAGATCTTCATAGTCTGGATCAAGACTAGCTAATAATTGAAAAATCTTGTCTTCATTTTCTTGTTTCTTCAATACTGCTGCATCAATAGTGTGAGGATGATACAATGCAAGTTCACTCCACATACTTATCAAAGTCTTAAGCAACCGAACATAAGTATTGCCATCTTGCAACAGATTAATAAGATCTCTTTTGATTTGGAAAGCACAAGCAACATTATTCTGATTTCCATACATTTCTTTCACAACCTCTTATAGTTCTAATAAGGATTCTAAATAGCTAAATATTTCAGCAATATGATTCGGCATGGAGTTAAGTAGCTAGGAAATGGCAAGTTGATCCTTGCACAGCCAAGCTTCATAGGGTTGTGAAGAAGGATCGGGGGTATAATATGGTCATTAACATTGTCAAGTTTCAATCTTCCACCAAGAGCAATTGTCACAACTCTTGACCAAGGAAGATAGTTAAATTCATTTAACAATACTAAGCCTAAATGTTGATTAGGATTTGATTCTCCTTCCAAAATATTAGATGATCTATCGGTGTTATTGGCACCTTTAGATTTAAAAGAGTCTTTCATAGGGAATTTTAAACGAACAATAGAGCAATAAGAACCATCTCTGATACCATGAAAAAACAAAGGAATACAGTTTTTTGTTATTTCTTATGAATAATATTTGCTGCAACCGAATGCCTTAAATAAAGAGCATAACTATTAACAATAGTAAAGGTGCTAATCAATCTCATGTAATCTTGGCATATCAAAGTATATCTTAATCATATATATACTCGTAATGATTCTATCAATTATTTACACGACAACAGC